>Ga0075154_10000646_pt1 | contig 28459 bp, 22 predicted proteins | sample JI71714BDNA_FD_70965 | JGI IMG/M metagenome (GOLD analysis project Ga0075154, IMG submission 70965) | Wastewater effluent complex algal communities from Wisconsin, to seasonally profile nutrient transformation and Carbon sequestration -... | ecosystem: Engineered > WWTP > Effluent > Algae...
CGTGGCAAACGCTCTGCTGGCGCTGTCGCTGACCAATGAAGCGCGTCTCACTCCTGCGTCCGCCGATGCCGTGATCGACTACGACGACGTCGGTGCACCTCGATGATTCTGGACACTTCCGTCGTGGTCGCCATTCTCGCCGGCGAGCCGGATGCCGAACGCTATGCGCGACTGATCGAGCAGGACCCCGCACCCCGAATCGGTACACCCGCCTTGCTGGAAGCCTCCATCGTCCTGACCCGCTGGTTTGGCGATGCGGCGGATGCGGCACTGGATGGCTTCCTCCGCATCTCTGCCGCCGAGGTCATTCCCTTCGATTTGCCACAGCTGCGCATCGCGCAGGATGCCTACCGCCGCTACGGCAAGGGGCGCCACCCCGCCTCGCTCAACTTTGGCGACTGCATGAGTTATGCCCTGGCGCGGGCCTGTCAGGAACCGCTGCTCTACAAAGGCGACGATTTCAGACAGACCGATATTCCATCCGCCGACCCGACTTGACCGCCCTCACCCGCGAATCCGTACCGCCTTCAACCGCGTGCCGCCGGCGCCGTCGGCCTCGGTCCAGACCAGCACCGCGTCGCGGCCACGGCCAGCCAGTCGCGGCATGCCGAGGTTGCGGCCAGCTGGCAGCTCGGTGACCACGGTGGTGGTCGAGCGCTTCAGGTCCGCGTCGTAGACGGCGAGCTTCAGCGCGGCCCGGCCCTCGCCCGCCGCGCCGAGCCAGCTGAGCAGCCACTGCCGCCGGCCCCAGCCGATCGCATCGACGCGGCCGAGCAGCTCTTCACCGGCCTCGATCAGCACCGGCGCGGCGTCGGCCTGATCCAGCCGCTGCGCCTTCAGCTTCAGGCCCTCGCCGCCGGCGCCGGTGGGCCAGGCGACCAGCACGGACTTGCCCTGCGCGGCAAGCGCAGGGCCGTTGACCGGGCAGGCCGGCATCTGCCAGTCATCCGCATGCACGCGGCCTCGATTCGTCCAGGACTCGCCGGCGTGCTGCGCCCAGTGGATGTCGCGGATCTCGCCGGGATCGCGGCCGCGCCACACCGCGAGGTGCTCGCTGCCGCGTCGCAGCAGGTCGGTGGTGCAGCAGGTGCAGACGTCCTCGTCCAGCAGCTCCTCGGGACCGACGGACGCGCGACCCAGCTCGCGGCTCAGCAGTCGCATGGTGCCGTGATGGTCGTGGCCGGCGTGCTCATCGTGGCTGCCGTGATCGTGTTCGTGCCCGTCGGCCGCGGGCTTCGCCATCGCCTGGCCGTCCAGCCAGATCGCCCGAACCCGGTCGCCGCCGGCCGGTGCCAACGCGACGAAGCCGTGCTCGGTCTGGCTGGAGTCCTCGTGCAGCCGCTGCGGTTCGAGCCAGCTCGCCCCGCGGTCGGTGGAGCGGCGGGTCATCACCGCGTAGGCGTAGGTGCCCTCGCCGGTTTTCTGCAGCCAGTAGGTCAGCCAGTCGCCGTTGTCGGCGACCACGGCGGACGGGAAGTCCGCCCAGTTGACGAACCAGTTGCAGCCTTGCGCGGCAGTCCGGACCGGCCCGAGCGTGCCGTCGCGCGCCAGCGTCCGTAGCCGCAGCGCCACGCAGCCGGGCTCGGTGCGCGCCTGCCAGCTCAGCAGCCATTCGCCGCCGGGTGCCAGCACCACCGAGGGCTGGGCGGCGGGGCCGGCCTCGCCCAAGTCCAGCGGCGTCAGCGTCAGGGCTGATGCGGGGTTCGCGGCCAGCAGGCCGGCGAGGATCAGTACGCGTATCGCCATGTCAGCTCATAGAGTCGCGGTTCGCCGAGCATCACCTGCTGCGCGGCGTTGTAGGGGCGGCTGGCGTAGACGCGGTCATCGAGGTTGCGAACGCGAAGGGTCAGCGGGCCGTAGTCGGTCTGCCAGCTGGCCGACAGGTCGACCGTCGCATAGCCCGGCAGGAACACCGTGTTGGCGTTGTCGCCGGCGCTGCGGCCGACCGCGCGCACGCCCGCACCAAAGCGCCAGCGCTCGTTCGCCTGCCAATGCAGCCAGCTGCTGGCCATCCGCTCCGGCACCGCCGGCGGCGTGTTGCCGCGCCGCGAGATCAGCGCCGTGCCGACGCGCTCGTCGAAGGTCAGGAACTCGGCGTCGAGCACGCTGGCGTGGCCCTCCAGCGTCCAGTCGGTGGCCAGTTCGGCGCGCCAGCTGGCCTCGACGCCGCGGCCGCGCTGCCGGCCGATCTGGATCAGCCGGTTCGGGTCGGCCGGATCGCGCGACAGGATGTTGCTGCGCACCAGGTCGTAGGCGGCGAGTGTCCAGTCGCCCCAGGTCTGCTCGCCCTTGGCGCCGATCTCGACCTGGCGGCCGCGGGTCAGGTCGAAGCTGGCATTGGCCAGGCCCAGCGTGGTGATCTGCGCCGGCGGCTCGCTGCTGGTCGCCCAGCTGGCGTAGAACATCGGGCCCGCGTCCCAGGGCCTGAAGGTCGGCCCGAGCCGCCACGCGGTGCTGGAGTAGGACTTGTCGAAGCGCACGCCGCTGACCACGTTCAGCGAGTCCACCTCGGTGCGGTCATGGCGGGCGCCGCTGACCAGCCGGACACGCTCCGAGAGGTCCAGCGCGCTCTCGAAGAACACGCCGCGCTGTTCGATGTCGGTGACGGTGCGCGGGCCGTAGCGGTCGAGCGAGGTGTAGACGCCGCGATTCAGCGGGCGCAGGTCGACCGTGTCGGTGTAGCGGAAGGGGCTGTCGTTGAAGCGGTCGTGGTCGTTGCGGTCAATCTGCACGCCGGCAACCAGTCGATGCGGCCGACCGGCCAGCTCGCCGGTCCAGGCCAGTTCGCCGTACAGGCCGACGATCGCCTGGGTGTGGGCGATTTCGAGGTAGTCGCTGCGCCGCACCCGGCCGCTGGCCGGCTGGAAGGTGTAGGCCTCGGCGTTGCGGTAGTAGCGATCTTCGTCGTTGGCGAAGGCCACCACCCGCCCGGACCAGGCCGAGCCGGGCTGCCACTCGGCGCGCAGCCGCAGCCAGTCCACCTGCATGCGGATGCGGTCGTCGACCACGTTGTAGTTGATCTCGCGCAGGCTCGGGTCGACACGCCCGCCGATCAGCGGACTGCCGAAGTAGCCCTCGCCCTCGTCCTCGAAGGATTCGGCCGACAGGCTCAGTGTCCAGGCCTCGTTGAGCGCCAACGCCAGCTCGCCGCTGCCGTGCCAGTACTCGAAGGAGGTATCGCGGGCGTAGCCGAAGCTGCCGCGCTGATCCGAGCCCTGCCGGCTGAGGTCGGCGCGCCAGTACAAGCCCTCGGCGAGCGTGCCGCCGCGCCCGGCCGACACCGTCGTGGTGCCGTAGCGGCCGAAGCCGAGCAGCGCCTGCGGGCTGTCCGTGCCATCGGCGCGCCGCGGCGTCAGGTCGATGGCCCCGGCCAGCGCACCCTGACCGGCCGCCAGCGCCGCCGGCCCGCGCAGCACCGCGACCTGCGCGTAGTTCAAGGTCAGCCGCGGGCTGACCTGCCAGCCCGGATAGCGGATGCCGTCGAACAGCGTCGGGCTGTTGAACACGCCGGAGAAGCCGCGACCGGCCAGATTCAGAACGCCGAAGGAATAGCCCGACACCACGCCCGGCACGCCATCCAGCGCCTCGCCCAGCGTGACCTCGCCGCGCGCCTGCTGGGCGGCGAGGTCGACCACGTCGACCGAGACCGGCAGCTCGCCGGTCGTGAGGCCCAGTCGACTGCCGGTACGGGTCTCGATCCGCAAGCGCGGCGCCGTCGTGCGGGTGCCGCGGACCTCGACTGCATCGAGTTCGGCGGCCTTGCGGCTGGCGGCCTCGGTGGCAGGGTCGGTGGCGGCGGCGACGCCGGTGCTCGCGCCGAGCAGCGCGGCGCCCAGCGCCAGGGTCAAGGGATGTGGGGTCGGCATCGCGGGCGACTCCGGGACAGAAGGGCCGCGGAGTGTCGACAGCCCACGGCGCCCTGCCCATGCGACCGAAGGTCGCGGGGGAATGGCCCCGGCTCAGTCGTCGCCCAGGCGCCAGCGCGGAAACGGATCCGGAAACGCCCGCCAATGCACCGGGCCGAGCGCAAACTCGGCATCGGTCAGCAGGGCGGCATCCAGTTCGGCGCGCACCGCCGCCTCGTCCAGCTCGATGCCGATGATCGCCAGCTCCTGCCGCCGATCACCCCAGCGTCGGTCCCACAGTTTCTGCATGGCGGCGTACTCCGCCGGATCCCGCACCGACCACGGCGGCGGCAAGGGCGCGGTCAAGGACTCGCCGGGCTTCGGCGGCAGATCGACGCGACCGGCGTCCACGCGCTCGCGGGCGGCGTACCAGAAACCGGCCGCCCGATGCTCGGTGGCCCCGCCGACCGTCGCCAGCTCGCCCACCCAGTCCATCCGCGTCGCCAGCCAGAAAAATCCCTTGCTGCGGATCACCCCGCCCAATCCCTGGCTGATCAGGGCGTGGAAGCGCTGCGGGTGAAAGGGGCGCCGCGCCTTGTAGACGAAGCTGGTGATGCCGAAAGCCTCGGTCTCGGGGGTGTGCACCCCGTTCAGCGCCTGCATCCAGCCGGGCGCCAGCTGCGCGCGGACGAAATCGAAGCGCCCGGTGCCGAGCAGGCGCTTCGCCTCGACCCGGCCGCGCTGGCACTCGACCAGCTCGGCCTCCCGGTTGAGGCTGCGCAGCATCTGCTTGACCCGCTTCAGGGCCTCGGCATCGACCCGATCGGTCTTGTTGACCACGATCACATCGGCGAACTCCACCTGCTCGGCCAGCAGGCCGACCAGCGGCCGCCGATCCTCGGGGCCGGCCGCCTGACCGCGATCGGCCAGCAGGTCCACCGAGCAGAAGTCGGCCTCGAAGCCGCCGGCATCCACGACCGTGACCATCGTGTCCAGCCGGGCGATGTCGGCCAGGCTGAAGCCGTCCTCGTCACGCACCGAGAAGGTCGCCGCCACCGGCATCGGTTCGCTGATGCCGGTCGATTCGATCAGCAGGTAGTCGTAGCGCTGCGCCTCGGCGAGGCGACGGACCTCGTCACGCAGGTCCTCACGCAAGGTGCAGCAGATGCAGCCGTTGCTGAACTCGACCAGCCGTTCCTCGGTCCGCGACAGCGCCGCCCCGCCCTCGGCGATCAGCCGACCGTCGACGTTGATCTCGCTCATGTCGTTGACGATCACCGCCACCTTCAGACCGTCGCGGTTGCGGAGCACCTCGTTCAAGAGCGTGGTCTTGCCGGCGCCGAGAAAGCCGGACAGCACGGTGACCGGCAGGCGTTGGTCCTTCGAGGGGGCTGACATTCGGGCGTCACTCCAATAATGTAACTGTATAACGTTATCAGGAGCTCCCCATGATTCCCCAGACCTACACCGACTGGCGCCGCTGCATCGAAGTCGACTGCGGCTTGGCCCTCACGCCGCAGTTCATCACCGAGCGGATCAACGAACTCGCTGATCCGGGCCGCGAACGCACGGCACAGTTCATCCGCTTGTACGGCGACGCCCATCGTCAGCGGGTGCTCGGCTGGTTCCGGCAGGCGGCCGGAATGCATGCATGAGGTGCTGGCCCGCCTGGGGAACTCCCGACGCGAGCGCTGCGCAACCGCGGCTGCTGGTGGCGGCCGATCTGCCGACCTGAGGCCGCGTCAGCCCGGGGGCGTGGACGCGCGCCGGACTTCGTAGACGCTGGCCGGCGGGAAGTTGCGGACGATGAAATCGACCCGCCGGCTGATGAGCCCGAGCCGCTGCATCAGGTGCGGCTTGACGGGTACCCGCGGCCCGTAGGTGAACAGCACCAGCGGGGCGCCGGGCTTCAGGACGTCGAAGCAGCCACGCAGGATTTCCTCGACGATGCCATCCGGCATCGACAGGAAACCGAGCCCGCTCAGGACCGCGTCCACCGGATGCCCGGCAAAACCGACGGTGCGTTCACAGAACGCCGGCAGCTCCCGAGCGTCGCCGTGGATCACGTGGCAGCCAGGGAACTGTTCCACCAGCGTGGCGTGCATTTCGGCATTCAACTCGACCAGCATCAGCTGCTCGGGCGTGATGCCGTGAGCCAGCAGGGCCTCGGTGATCACGCCGGTGCCGGGACCGAGCTCGACCACCCGACGGACTTCCGCTCCGAGGTGGGCGACCATCGCTCGCGCCAGATGCCGGCTGGACGGCACCATCGACGCGGTGGCCAACGGCGAGCGCATCCATTGGCGGAAAAACAGCCAGTGCCGCGCGGCGCCACGCCGCACGGCATCGGACTTCAGGCCATCCAGCAGGGGCGCGAGGCGTTTCAAAACGCAGTGCGACCGGACTCAGCGCGGGCGATGGCCGCCGCCCGCCGGGCCGCCTTGCCCGCCGGCCGGGATTCGGCGCTGGAAGTTCTTCAGCAGGCCCTTGACCCCGGTCGAGGACATCTTCTTCATCATCCGGCGCATCTCGTCGACCTGCTTGATCAGGTTGTTGACGTCCATCATCTGCACACCGGAACCACGGGCGATGCGCTGCTTGCGCGAGGCATTGAGCAGATCCGGGCTGCGCCGCTCTTCCGGCGTCATCGAATTGATGATCGCGATGGTGCGGTCGACCAGCTTCTCGTTCATCCGCTCCTTCAGGTCGGCCATCGGCAACTTGCCCTGACCGAGGTTGACCGGGAGCTTGTCGAGCAGGTTGGACAGCCCGCCCATCTTGCGCAGCTGCTCCATCTGGTCGCGCATGTCGTTGAAATCGAAACCCTTGCCGCCGAGCACCTTGTTGGCCAGCTTCTCGGCCTTCTCGCGGTCGACCTCGCTGGCGACCTGCTCGACCAGCGTGACCACGTCACCCATGCCGAGGATGCGCGAGGCGATGCGCTCCGGATGGAAAGGCTCCAGCGCGTCGACCTTCTCGCCGCGACCGATGAACTTGATCGGCCGACCGGTGACGTGTCGCACCGAGAGCGCCGCACCGCCGCGGGCGTCGCCGTCGGTCTTGGTCAGGACCACGCCGGTCAGCGGCAGCGTCTCGGAGAAGGCCTTGGCGGTGGCCGCGGCGTCCTGACCGGTCATCGCGTCGACCACGAACAGTGTCTCGACCGGCTTCAGCAGACCGTGCAGCGCCTTGACCTCGGCCATCATCGCCTGGTCGATCGCCAACCGCCCGGCGGTATCGACGATCAGCACCTCGATCATCGACTTGCGGGCGGCGTCCAGCGCGGCCTCGGCGATCGCCAGCGGCTGCTGATCGGCATTGGACGGATGCACCTTGACGCCGACCGTCTCGCCGAGGATGCGCAACTGCTCGATCGCGGCCGGGCGGTAGACGTCGGCGCTGACCAGCATCACCCGCTTCTTGAGCTTTTCCTTCAGGTGCTTGGCTAGCTTGCCGGCCGTGGTGGTCTTGCCCGACCCCTGCAGACCGGCCAGCAGGATCACCGCCGGCGGCTGCACCGAAAGGTTCAATTCGCTGTTGGTCGAGCCCATCACCGACACCAGTTCCTGGTTGACGATGCCGATGAAGGTCTTGCCCGGCGTCAGGCTGCGCAGCACTTCCTGACCGACCGCACGCACCTTCACGCGCTGGATGAAGGCCTGCACCACCGGCAGCGCGACGTCGGCTTCCAGCAGCGCGACCCGGACCTCGCGTACCGCCTCGCTGATATTGGCGTCGGACAGGCGGCTCTTGCCGCGCAGGCGCTGGACGGTGTCGGAAAGGCGCTGGGTCAGAGTCTCGAACATGGCGGATTCCACAAAAGCGGGTGGGGCCGGTCAGGCACTCGGCGCGCCGGCAAGCGGCGAAGTATATGCCGGCCCATTCCCCGCTGACGCAGCCGCACCAACCGGATCGGACTGGCACGCGTCACCCGCCGCGGCGATCATCGGGCCATGATCTCCACCGCGACCGCTGTTCTCGCCGCCCTGCTTTACGGCGTGCTGGCCCGCCAGCTGCCGGCGGCGCCTGCGCCGGTGCGCGGTCATGCCTATGTACTGCTCGGCAGCGCGCTCGGCCTGCACGCGCTGAGCCTGTGGCGCTTCGACACCTGGAGCTTCGACTTCCGCTTCTTTGCAGCGGTCAGCTGGGTCGGCTTCTGCATGGCGATCGCGCTGCTCTCCGGGCTCCATCGCAGCGCCTGGCGAGCGCTCACCCGCATCGGTCTGGTACTGGTGGCACTCGCCGCGCTGACCGGGACGCTGTCCGCCGGCGGCAGTCTGCCCACCGGGCGCTGGCAGATCGAGCTGCACGCCGCCATCGCGCTATTCGCCTACGCGCTGCTGAGTCTCGCCACCGTGCAGTCGCTGCTGCTGGCCTGGACCGAGCAACAGCTGCGGGTCCACCGCGTTCACCTGCGCTGGCTGCCGCCGCTGTCCAGTCAGGAGCAGCTGTTCTTCCAGCTGGTCAGCGCCGGCTTCGTGCTGTTGACCGTCACACTGCTGACCGGCGCGCTGTTCACCCACGACTGGCGCGAACAGCACCTGGTCCACAAGATCGTCTTCACCGCCTGCGCCTGGGCGCTGTTCGGCGTCCTGCTGCTGGGCCGCTGGCGCTTCGGCTGGCGCGGCCGCACCGCCGTGCGCTTCACGCTGATCGGCATGGCCACGCTGGGGCTGGCCTTTCTGGGCACCAAGTTCGTGCTGGAAGTGCTGCTGGCGCGGCGCTGAGAGTCACGGGTCGCGTCAGCAATCTGATCTTCCGTATCGACCGATCCGGCGCAACAGCCTTGCGAGTTCTGAATGACTCGTGAGACGATATCGGGGAAATCGACCTTCTTTATGCAGCCACAGGAAAAACATGCGCTCAACGCTTCTCGCGGTCGTTCCCGTTTGCGGACTGATGATCATTCCAGTTACTTCGCAAGGGAAAGAAGGTTTTACACAGGGCACTGGTGAGAGCCGGGCAACAGTCACGGTCATCAACGGCAACCCCTTGCGGGTCAATGTAGGGTCTGATCACAGTTTCCAGATCTTCAACGCCTCGATACCCGGCACCGGGCAGATCTTTCCCGCCGTCAATGAACTGGCGGATTTTGGCTGGATACTGGGTGTCAGTGGGACGCTTTACGCTCCCGACTTTCGTTCGCGCGCATCTGCAACCACCAGTCTGGGAATGACGACCAACTTCACCGAGATCAGTGTCTCTCCGGTGACTGGAAATGGTGAGGCAGCGACGCCATTCACGGTGACAGTTAGCGGACGCGCCGGACCGACGCTCACCTTGACCCAGGTTATCAGGTATGTCAATGGCGAGAATTTCTTCCGGAAACAAATGACGATCAGCAATACCGGCGCCGCCGCTGCTCAGGTCCGGGTGTTTCTGGGTGCCGATCTGTTACTGGCCGGATCGGATTCCGGACGTTCCCGGTATCTCTCCACCAGCGGTTCAGTTGGAGGATCGACCTGCGAGGGTGTCTCGCCACCCCATAACATCCTGCTGATCCCGCAAAGTCCTGCAGCGACCGCATACACCGCCGACAGCTTCAGTGCGGTCTGGTCGCAGATCGGCTCCGGAAGCCTGCCCAGTACCGCGAGTCCGTTCAGCTGTTTCGACAATGGCGCAGCCTTGCAGTGGAACCTCAACATTCCAACCGGCGGATCCGCCGAGATCCGGGCTGCGACTTCTTTTGGCGAAGTCCCAACCATCATTCAACCCCCGGCAGCCAATACCCCACCAGTACCGGGTTTGAACGCTTGGGGTGCGGCCCTGCTGGCGGCATTTGCAGCGTTGAGTGGCTTGGTCATATTGCGCCGCGCTGGGTAAGGCCGCATCGGTCAGGAACGGCACCTGCTGATTCCAGCAGGTGCTTATCGGCTGAATGGGCCAACCTTCCCTATTTGCTCCGACTCAGGGCAGATCGATGGCTGCCCCAGGCCCCGCTGACGGATCGGCCCGGCAGATCCCCTGCTCGCACAGACATGCATAGATCATCGGGTGGTCGCAGATCGGTTCCTCGCTGCTGGCGGCGCAGCGGGCGAGGACCAGGTCGGGGGCGGTCGGGCTGGTTTTGTTGACGCAGGCCGGCATGAAACCACAGCAGTTGCCGATGTTCTTGACCGCGCAGTCGGCGTCGGTCTGGCAGCGCAAGTTCAGCGCCGGCAGCTCCGGGAGCGGCGCCGCCGATTCGACGACGGCCGGTGCGGCGGTCGTCGATTCCATCGCTGTCGGCATATCGGCGGCTGCTTCTGCAACCGGCGCAGGCGGACTCGCGCAGCCCGCGAGCCCCAGCAGCGCGGCGGTCAGCAAGGCGCGGGCCATGGGCCGGCTCACGCAGCGACGGTCGCTGCCGGCACTGCGACCGTGACGCCGGCCCGAAGGCTGGCGGCGATGGCATCACCGGCCTCGCGACCCTCGTAGACCGCGGTGACGACCAGATCGGCGCCGCGGACCATGTCGCCGCCGGCCCAGACCTTCGGGTGCGTGGTGCGGAAACGCTGCGGGTCGGCCAGCGCGACCTTGCCGTCAGCGTGCAGGGCGATGCCGTGGGCGGCAAGCCACGCCGGCGGCGAGGGCCGGAAGCCGAAGGCGAGGATCACCACGTCCGCTTCGATCACCGACTCGGCGCCATCCACCGCGCGAACGTCACCGCGCCGGCCAGCACTGGCCGCGGTGCGGACGACGCGGACACCGCGTACGCCCTCGGGGCCTTCGAGGATTTCCAGCGGCTGCGCGTTGAAGCGGAACAGCACGCCTTCGTCGCGGGCGTTCTTGACCTCGCGGCGGCTGCCGGGCATCGCCGGTTCGTCGCGGCGGTAGACGCAGGTGACTTCCTCGGCGCCGAGGCGGATCGAGGTGCGCACGCAATCCATGCCGGTGTCACCGCCGCCGAGCACGACGACCACCTTGCCCTTCAGATCCGGCAGCGGCGCCTCGGGCAACGGCGGCAGGCCCAGTTCCTGACGGACGTTGGCGATCAGGAACGGCAGCGCCTGATGCACGCCGGGCAGATCGCGCCCCGGCAGGTCGCCGTCCAGCGCGCGATAGGTGCCCAGCCCGAGGAACACGGCGTCGTGGTTGGCCACGACCTGGTCGAAGGCAATATCGCGGCCGACCTCGCAATTCAGCACGAAGCGGATACCCATGCCCTCCAGCACCTCGCGGCGCGTGCGGATCACGTCCTTTTCGAGCTTGAAGGGCGGGATGCCGAAGGTCAGCAGGCCGCCGATTTCCGGATAGCGGTCGTAGACCGTCACCGCGATGCCCTGTCGGGCCAGCCGGTCGGCGCAGGCGATGCCGGCCGGACCGGCACCGATCACCGCGACCCGATGGCCGGTGGCCGGCGCGACGCTGGGCCGCCAGCCCTGCGCGAAGGCGGTGTCGACGATGTACTTCTCGATCGAGCCGATGGTGACCGCGCCGAACTCGTCGTTGAGGGTGCAGGCGCCCTCGCAGAGCCGATCCTGCGGACAGACGCGGCCGCAGACTTCGGGCAGCGGATTGGTCTCGTGCGCCAGCTCGGCGGCGTCGAAGATCCGCCCGTCCTGCACCAGCTTCAGCCAGTTCGGGATGTAGTTGTGGACCGGACACTTCCACTCGCAGTACGGATTGCCGCAGTCGATGCAGCGGCTGGCCTGATCGGCGGCCTCCGGCGCCTCGAAGCGGCCGTAGATCTCGGAGAAGCCGAGCACGCGGACCGGGACGGACAGTTCCTGCGGCATCCGCCGCTGGACCTTCAGGAAATGCAGGGGATCGGTAGCCATCGAGTCGCTCTCCGCTTCAAGCCGCGCGCTTCAGGGTGTTGATCAGGCTGCCCAGCGAGGCCGCCTTCGGCTTGACCAGCCAGAATTTCGGCAGGCAGCCGCGCAGGTCCTCGGCGATCTCGCGGGCCATCGCGCTGCCGGTCTGTTCGACGTGGGTCTGCAGCAGGCGCCGCAGATGCTGGTAGTAGCTCTGCATGCCCTCGGCACTGATCCGGTGGATATCGATCAGCTCGTGGTTGTAGCGGTCGACGAAGTCGCGGTCGACATCGAGCACGTAGGCGAAGCCGCCGGTCATGCCGGCACCGAAGTTGAAGCCGACCTTGCCCAGGACCAGCACGATGCCACCGGTCATGTACTCGCAGCAGTGATCGCCGGCGCCCTCGACCACCGCCAGCGCGCCGGAATTGCGCACCGCGAAGCGCTCGCCGGCGGCACCCGCGGCGTACAGCTCGCCGCCGGTCGCGCCGTACAGGCAGGTGTTGCCGAGGATCGGCGTGCCCTGCACCGGGAAGGCGGCATCGCGCGGCGGCTTGATCACCAGCCGGCCGCCGGCCATGCCCTTGCCGACGTAGTCGTTGGCTTCGCCGGTCAGCACCAGGTTCAAGCCGCCGGCGTTGAAGGCGCCGAAGCTCTGGCCGGCGCTGCCGGTCAGCCGCACCGTGATCGGCCGGTCGGCCATGGCCTGATCGCCGTACTGCGTCGCGATCCGACCCGACAGGCGGGCGCCGATCGCGCGGTCGCGGTTGCTGACCACATCCACCAGCTCGCCACCGCTGCCACTCGCGATCAGGGGCTCGGCGGCCGCGGACAGCCGCTCGCCGAGCTGACCCGGTTCGTAGGGCGCGTTGCGGCCGACCGCGCAGCAGTTGCCCTGATCGGCCAGACCGACGTCGGACAGCAGCTTGCTCAGATCCAGCGCGGCGTGATGGGCGTCGACGTCCTTGCGCACCGCGAGCCAGCCGGTCTGGCCGACCAGCTCGTCGAAGCTGCGCACCCCGAGCTGCGCCATGTACTGGCGGACTTCCTCGGCGACGAAGCGGAAGTAGGCGATCACCCGCTCCGGCTCGCCGTGGAAATGCTTTTCGCGCAGTGTCGGGTGTTGAGTGGCGACGCCGGTGGCGCAGTTGTTCAAGTGGCAGATCCGCAGGTACTTGCAGCCCAGCGCGATCATCGGCGCGGTGCCGAAGCCAAAGCTCTCGGCGCCGAGCAGCGCCGCCTTGATCACGTCCAGACCGGTCTTCATGCCGCCGTCGGCCTGCAGCCGCACCCGACTGCGCAGGTCGTTGAGCTTCAGCGTCTGATGCGCCTCGGCTAGGCCCAGTTCGAAGGGCCCGCCGGCGTACTTCACCGAGGACAGTGGGCTGGCGCCGGTGCCGCCATCATGGCCGGCGATGGTGATGAGGTCGGCGTTGCACTTGGCGACGCCGGCCGCGATCGTGCCGACGCCGGCGTGCGAGACCAGCTTGACCGACACCAGTGCGTCCGGATTGACCTGCTTCAGGTCATAGATCAGCTGCGCCAGATCCTCGATCGAGTAGATGTCGTGATGCGGCGGCGGCGAGATCAGGCCGATGCCGGGCTTGGCGTAACGCAGCCGCGCGATCAGGTCGGTGACCTTGTGGCCGGGCAGCTGCCCGCCCTCGCCGGGCTTGGCGCCCTGCGCGACCTTGATCTGCAGCACTTCGGCGCTGATCAGGTAGGACGGCGTGACACCGAAGCGGGCGCTGGCCACCTGCTTGATCTTGCTGCGCTTTTCGGTGCCGTAGCGGACCGGGTCCTCGCCGCCCTCGCCGGAGTTCGAGCGCGCGCCCATCCGGTTCATCGCGATGGCGAGCGCCTCGTGCGCCTCCGGTGACAGCGCGCCCAGCGACATCGCCGCGCTGTCGAAGCGCTTGACGATCTCGGTCCACGGCTCGACCTCGTCGATCGGCACCGGCGCCCGATCCGGCGCTGGCGTCACGGTCAGCAGGTCGCGCAGCGTCGACGGCGGACGGTCGTTGACCAGCGACGCGAAGCGCTCCCAGTCGGCCGGGTCTTCGCTCTTCACCGCCAGCTGCAGCGCCTGCACCACGTCCGGGTTGTACATGTGGTACTCGCCGCCGTGCACGAATTTCAGCAGGCCGCCGTTGTCGATGCGCGCCAGCGGATCGTCGGCGCGCTCGCGCAGCCACAGCTGGTCAGCCTCGATGTCGGCAAAGCCGGCGCCCTCGATGCGGCTCGGCGTGTGGCTGAAGCAGCGACGCACCACCTCGCTGGCCAAGCCCACGGCCTCGAACAGCTGCGCGCCGCGGTAGCTGGCCACGGTGCTGATGCCCATCTTCGACAGGATCTTGTACAGCCCCTTGCGGATGCCGCGGCGATAGCTGCGGCCCAGCTCCAGCTGGTTCGGCGCATCCGGAATGCGTCCACGGCGACGCAGGTCGTAGAGCGTCTGGTAGGCCAGAAACGGATAAACCGCGGTCGCGCCATAGCCGATCAGGCAGGCGAAATGGTGCGGATCACGGGCCGAGCCGGTCTCGACGATCAGGTTGCAGTCGCAGCGCAGGCCCTGCTCGACCAGATGCAGATGGATCGCACCGACCGCCAGCAGCGCCGGCACCGCCAGCGTGCCGGGCTTCGGGTAGCGGTCCGACAGCAGCAGGATCACCACGCCTTCGCGGACCGCTTGGGCGGCTTCCGCGCACAGCCGGTCGATAGCCGCCGGCAATCCTTCCGCATCCGGGTAGTACAGGTCGATCAGCCGGTTCGAGAGCGCCGCATCGCCCTGCGCCAGCAGCTGACGCAGCTTGCGCTGGCTCAGGATCGGCGAGGACATCAGGATCTGCCGGGCGTTGTCCGGCGTGTTCTCGAAGATGTTGCACTCGCGGCCGATCTGGGTGCCGAGCGACATCACCAGCTGTTCGCGGATCGGGTCGATCGGCGGGTTGGTGACCTGCGCGAAGGCCTGCCGGAAGTAGTCGTAGATCGAGCGTACCCGCGCCGACAGCGGCGCCAACGGCGCGTCGTCGCCCATCGAGCCGGTGGCCTCGTTCTCCTCCACCGCCAGCGTGCGGACGATGACGTCGCGCTCCTCGGCCGAGAGGTTGAACAGCTTCTGGAAGCGCGCCAGCGTGGCGTCGTCGAAGGGTTCGGCGGCCAGCGTGGGGTCGATCAGCGCCGATTCGAGGAAGCGGATGCCCTGCCGGACCCAGCGCGCGTAGGGCTGCCGGGACTTGTTGACGCCGTCGATGCGCGTGCTGTCCAGCAGTTCGCCGGAGTAGAGGTCCACCGCCAACATCTGACCCGGACCGAGCCGGCCCTTCTGACGAATCCGCCGCGGGTCGATGTCGATCACCCCCACTTCGGAGGCCACGATCAGGTGACGATCGTCGGTCAGCACGTAGCGCGCCGGCCGCAGGCCGTTGCGATCCAGCGCACAACCGGCGTAGCGGCCGTCATACATCACGATGCCGGCCGGCCCATCCCAGGGCTCCAGATGCATCGCGTGGTACTCGTAGAAGGCCTTGAGGTCCGGGTCCATCGCATCGCGACCCTGCCAGGCCGGCGGAATCAGGATCCGCGCCGCCTGCAGCAAGTCCATGCCGCCGGTCAGCAGGATCTCCAGCATCTCGTCCAGCGACTGCGAGTCCGAGCCCTGCATCGACACCAGCGGATCGAACTCGGAAAACTCGATCAGCCCGGAGCGCCACTTCTTCGCCCGGGCCCGTGCCCAGTTGCGGTTGCCCTCGATGGTGTTGATCTCGCCGTTGTGGGCCAGTGCGCGGAAGGGCTGCGCCAGCTTCCACATCGGCTGGGTGTTGGTCGAGAAGCGCTGATGGAACAAGGCCACCGAGGTCTTCAAGGCCGGATTGGCGAGGTCCTTGTAGAACTGCGGCAGAAACTCCGGCATGACCATCGCCTTGTAATTGATGGTCTTCGGCGACAGCGATGCGACGTAGAACTCGGGCTCGGCGGCCAGTGCCTGCTCGGCTCGGCGACGGGCCAGGAACAGCGCGCGCTGGAAGCTGCTGGCGTCGTGGCTGGCGTCCGCCGAGACGAAGATCTGCTCGATCCGCGGCAGGGTCTTCAGGGCCTGCTCGCCGAGCGCGGCAGTATCGGTCGGCACCAGGCGCCAGCCCGGTACCTTGATCTTCAGCGCGGTCAGCTGCGCCTCCAGCTCGGCGCGGCAGCGCGCCGCGGCGGCTTCATCGACCGGCAGGAAGATGATCCCGGACGCGAAGGACTGCGCCAGCGTGTAGCCACACTCGGCGGCGAGCGCGCGCAGGAAGGCTTCCGGAGCCGCCAGCAGCAGGCCGCAGCCGTCACCAGTCTTGCCGTCGGCGGCAATCGCGCCGCGGTGCGTCAATCGGCAGAGTGCCTCGATCGCGGTGTCGACGATCCAGCGACTGGGCTGGTGGTCGAGGTTGGCGATCAGGCCGAAGCCGCAGGCGTCGTGTTCATGGCGCGGGTCATACAGACCGGTCGGACCGGGGTGCATCAAGGGGCAGTCTCCGTGCTGGGGCCGCGCGCAGCTGTCTGAACGCGAATTCATGGGCGCCCCGATGGCATCACGAGGGCGTTTGAACGGTCAAGGCAGACGGCAGCGGCGACCGCGGCACACTGCCGTGCCCCGCTCCGCTCCGGGAGTCCGTCGATGCCCACCCGCCGCCACTTGCTGCCACTGCTCGCCCTGCTGCCGATCGCCGTCCAGGCCCAGTCCCTGCCGGACAGCGCTCGTGCCCGAGCCGCCGTGGCCCGCGTCCGCCCCCTGCTGGAGCGGGATCTGGCCGCGGCCGGTCTCCGACTCGGCGCACCGCTGTTCCTGCGCATCTGCAAGGCCGAATCCACGCTGGAGGCCTTTCTGGACGACGGCATGAGATTTCGGCGGTTCCGCAGCTTTCCGATCTGCGCGTGGTCGGGCGCTCTCGGCCCCAAGCTACGCGAAGGCGACGGCCAGTCGCCCGAGGGCTTCTATGCGGTACGGCCGCGGCAGCTCAATCCGGCCAGCCAATTCCATCTGAGCTTCGATCTGGGCTTTCCGAACGCCTTCGATCGCGCCCACGGGCGCACCGGCAGCTACCTGATGGTCCACGGCCGCTGCGTCTCGATCGGCTGCTACGCGATGACCGACCCGGTGATCGAGGTGATCTGGGCGCTGCTGACGGCGGCATTGGCGGGCGACCAGTCCGCCGTGCCGGTACATGCCTTCCCGTTCCGAATGGACGCCGCCGATGCCGACGCGCGGATTGCGGCGTCGGAACACGCCGACTTCTGGGGCCAGCTACCCGCCGGCTGGCAAGCCTTCGAGTCCACCGGCCTGCCGCCGCGGATCGAGGTCCGCGAGCGGCGCTACGTGGTCACGCCGGTCCGTCGCTGAGCCGAGGTGCGTCCACAGACGGCCGTGATGTCGCGTTGGCGTCCCAATCCGACCTACCGCTTCAGTTCCACCTACCGACACCGTGCGTTGACCGCAGGTTGGTTCGCGCAGCGAAGCCCGACACCCGCTGCGAGCAGATTGCGGCCCGTGCGATCCTGCGCCCAACGCCGGATGGTGCGTCGACTCGCCGAGGAGCGCCGCGTCCGACCCGTCACCCGCCTGCTTCCGGAGTCCCCGATGCTGACCAAAGCCCTGTTGCCCACGCTGATCGCGGCCCTGCTGCCGCTGGCCGCGGAAGCCTGCACGCCACCCGTGCCGCATCCGCAGAGCGCCGAACTCAATCGCATCGCCGCCGTGCTCGGGGGGACTGCCGACACCGCGCCCGCCGGCCATCGCAGCGCGCTCGACCAGCGCTGGAACCGACTGGACCAGCGGCTGTTCCCGCAGCTCGCCGAGTTCCGTCAGGCGCATCTGGGCAGTTCGGCCGGGCAGACGGTCTATTACCCCTTCAGCGGCCCGGATCTGGTCTACCTGAAGCCGCTGTTTCCGGATGCCCGCGAGTGGGTGCTGACCGGCCTGGAGCCGATCGGCGATCTGCCCGACATCAATCTGCCACCGGCCGAACTGGACACCGCGCTGACCCAGCTGCGAGGCTCGATCCAGAACCTGCTGCGCGCCAGCTTCTTCGTCACCGCCGAGATGCAGCGGCAGTTCTCGCGGCACCGATTCACCGGCGTGACCCCGGTGCTGCTGCTGTTCCTCGCCCGCCAGCAGGCCGACATCCGCGAACTGGCGTTGATCGAACTGGCCGCCGATGGCCAGGTCTGCGCCGCCGGCAGTGTCGAGGGCGGCGGCGTCCCCGGTGTCCGCTTCACGCTGGCCAGCGAGAGCGGCGAACGCCAGCTCAGCTACTTCCGCATGGACCTGTCCAATGGCGGCTGGGACGCCAAACCCGGCTACCAGGCCTTCCTCGACGCCCGCGCGCCGGTGCGCGGCTTCGTCAAGTCGGCCTCATTCCTGATGCACGGCGGCGAATTCGCCCGCGTCCGCGACTGGCTGCTGGGCCACGCCAGCCTGATCGCGCAGGACGACTCCGGCATCCCGTACAAGCGCTTCGACACGACGCAATGGTCGCTGCAGTGCGTCGGCCGCTATCCGGGCGCGCCCGGCAGCTTCCCGGGCTCCGGCCAGCCGGCCCTGCTCGAAGCCTGCGCCGGCAACCCGGCCCTGCCCTTCTGGTTCGGCTATCGCCGCGGCGGCCACGACAGCCATGTGCTGGTGGCACGGCGAACGATGGTCGAGTAGGAAACGGGTCGGCCGACCCGGCTTGCGGAGCAACACCGGCTCAGAAGCCCAGCGGAATCCCCAGCACGAAGAAACCGACCAGCAGCGCGGTCCACGACACGAGGAAGCACATCGAGTACGGGAACATCATGATCAGCATGTCGCCGAAGCCCATCTCCGGGCGATAGCGGCGCATGAAGGCCAGCACGATGCCGGCGTAGGCCATCATCGGGGTGATGATGTTGGTCGAGGAATCCGCCACGCGGTAGGCCGCCGAGACCAGGTCCGGGGTCATCTGCGGGTTCACCTGGTACAGCATCGGCACGAAGATCGGACCGAGCAGCAGCCATTTCGAGGTCAGACCGCCGACGAACAGGTTGATCACCGCGGTGGTCAGCACGAAGCCGATCAGCAGCAGGATCGGCAATTCGGCCAGTCCGAGTCCGAGCAGCAGCTGGCCACCCAGATAGGTGATGTAGGCGCCGATGCCGCTGTAGGTCAGCAGCCCGAGGAAGTTGTAGGAGAAGAAGGTCAGCACCAGGATGTAGCCGACCGTGTTCATCTGCTTGGTCATCGCATCGACCAGGTCCTTCAACTGGGTGAAGCGACCGCTGGCGTAGCCGAAGGCCGCGCCAGTGACGATGAAGAACATCGAGATCACCAGGATGATGTTGTTCAGGAAGGGCAGCACGCGGGTGCCCTTGTCGTCGGTGTAGGCCTGCAGCGGTCCGAACCACAGCAACACCATCAGTCCGAAGGCGACCAGCGACCCGACCGCGGCCGCCTTCAGGCCACGCCGCTCGGCTGCGCTCAGCGTGAACTCGCCCAGATCCAGATCCGCCGGCATCACCCACGCCTGCCCGGCCAGCTTCGGCGCGACGAAGCGCGAAGTCACCCAGGCGCCGACGATCGCCAGCAGGAAGGTCGAGGCGACCATGAAGAAATAGATCATCGTTGCCGGATTCAGCGGAGTGCCGTCGGCGGTGGCGAAGGGCACACCCTGCGCCTCGGCGAACACCTTGGCGTTCATGCCGACGATCACATCGGGCGGCGTCGCCGGAATCAGGTTGGCACTGAAGCCGGCCGACACCCCGGCAAACGCCGCCGCCATGCCGATCAGCGGGTTCTGCTTCAGCGCGGCATACAACAGCCCAGCCAGCGGAATCAGGATCAGGTAACCGGCATCGGTGGCCAGCGAGCTCATGATGCCGAGGAACACCAGGAGCAGCGGCATCCACGCCAGCGGCACGCTGCGACCGGCCATCTTGATCAGCGCGCCGAGCAGGCCAGCATGTTCGGCCACCCCGATCGCCAGCGTGACGATCAGGATCACGCCCAGAACCCCGTTGCCGAAGGCCAGCCAGTTCGCCAGCAGCGCGTTGTCGAAGATCCAGCGGAGGTGAATCACCTCGAACATCGGCTTGATCTGCTGTGTCACCGGCGCACCGCCCGCACCCGGCGTGCTGAAGCTCAGACCTCCGAGTAGTCCCGCCGCCAGCAACGTCACGATGAAGAAGCCGGCAAACAGGATCACCGGGTCGGGGATCTTCCGCCCCCAGCGTTCGATGCGGTCGGTCAGCGTGCTCGGTGTTGCGTCAGCCATGGATCCCCCGTGCAGGTGTCGCGGCAGGATCCGCCGCGCCGTCATGGTGCCGACACCAACGTCAAAACCGGGTGGGACTGCCAGCGCGGTCCGACCTGTCGTCGTGCAGAAGCCGACCCGACCGCGGTCCTGCGCTACGGCGGTGCCGGACCGCCGGAAGGCTCGGACCAGGCGAAGCGGCCGGACAGCAGACGGGCGGCCAGACCGGCCACCCCCGGAACTCGGGCGACCGGCAGCGCCAGCGCGTCGCGCAGGGGCGCGAGCCATTGCCAGTCGGACTGGAACCAGGGCGTCAGCCAGCGGCTCAGTCGCTGATACACGGCCACATGCCGCCGTCGGGCCTGCGCGACCTCGCGACGCAGCTCCGGCAGCGTCACGTCCGGCGCACGCGCCAGCACCTGCCCGAGCGCCGCCGCATCGAGCAAGGCCAGATTGACGCCCTGCCCCAGCTGCGGGCTCATCGCGTGTGCGGCATCGCCGATTCGCAGCACCCGGCCGGTCCCGAAGCCTCGGCAGACCGCGTCGCGATAACGAGCCGCGCGCCACTCGACCGGCTCCGGCTGACTGGCCAGCAGTTCAGCTGCCGCTGGCCACAAGCCGCGCAACGCCGGCTGCAGCGCAGTCTCGCCGGCCGCACAGAGCGAGTCGAGCTGATCGGCCGGCGCACTCCAATAGAGACAGAGTCGTCGAACCTCGGCGTCCTCGCCGGGCAGTCGACCGACCGGCAGCAGTCCGGCCATGTGGCGCGTCCCGGCATAGCGCTGCTCCAGCCGACCCGTCTGAAACCCGGGCGGCGCGCTCAGCAGGCCCCAGACCGCGCCCCAGCGATAGGGGCGATCCCGCTGCACCTCCGCTGCGCAGCGCAGCCGGGACGCCGCGCCGTCGGCGAGGATCAACCAGTCGTAGGGCCCATGCCGACGGCCGGTCGCATCGACGAGCATCCCGCCCTCGGCATCGACCTCGACAATGTCGGTACCTGCGTGCAGGCACATCCCCGGCGGCATGGCGTCATGCAGGATCTGGAACAGCGCGCCACGCTGCATCCCCAGCCCGAAACGACCGTCAGCGGCATCCGCGTAGCGCAGATCCATCACTCGGCGACCGGCCGGCGTCGAGCCCAGCAGCTGCTCGATCCGCTCGCCAACCGCCAGCGCCGCCGACTCCAGCCCCAGCTGTCGCAGCGCCCAGAGTCCGGTCGGCTGCAACAGGAACCCCGCGCCGGCGGGACCCGGCGCGGACACCCGCTCGAAGACTTCCAGCTCGAAGCCCAACCGCGACAACCACAATGCCGCGGCCTGACCCGCGGTGCCGTAACCAACGACCGCAACGCGGCGGGCAGTCATCCGAGCCTCACGGACCGCGGCCCGTCTGGGTTCTGCAGCATCCGCAGCGAGCCGCTGCGCGCTGCGGACGTGGCCTCAGCGCGCCAGCTGGGCGGTGCGCGGCTCGTTGCCCTGTTCGCTCAGACCTTCGGCATGAAGCACGCCCTTGCCGAGATTGATGATCGTGCCCTGCGCCCAGCCTTCGCTGTAACCGCCGTCATTCTCGAAGATCCGCACGTTCTTCAGCACCGCCTCGCCGTAGTTCAGCACGGCGGAAGCCAGCGCGACGCTGTCGTAGCGGCGGGTCAGCGCGTTGCGCTGCACGGTGGTGTCGTGCAACCAGGCCAGGCCGTAGTTGACGATCACACCCGTATCGCGACTGGCGTTGGCCACGGTGTTGAAACTGACCTGCCCGTGCGACAGCGTCAGCGTGCCGTAGTTCTCGACCACGCTGTGGCCGCTCTTGAGATCGTTATCGACGATCTGGACCTGCCGCAGATCGGCAGTGCCCTCATTGCGAAGGGCACCAAGATCGCCCTCGGCCAGCGTCACACGTTCCAGAATCAGATGCCCACCCTGGGCGACCTGCAGCAGCCGGAAGGAATCACTGCTGTAGCGCCGAATCTCGGTATTGCGGCCGCGGATTCGCAGGGGCGCCGTGATCGGTGGCAGACCCGCTTGGGACTCGGCCGACCAGGCTTGCTCCAGCAGGAACAGACCGCGATCCAGCTCGATCAGGTCCGGCTCGGGGGTGGCATTGGCGGCTTCGATCGCCGCGATCAGGGCTGCCGTATCACCCTCGCCCACCGTGTAAACCAGCGCCTGCGCGGGGACGGCCATACAAGAAGCCAGCGCAGCCAGACAGAGACGGGCGTTCATTTCAGCACTCCGGGAAACAGGGAAACCGGAGCTGAATACTCAGCCGTATGGTCTAGAGCCCCAAGTCCAGCTTTCTGATTCCGTGACGTAGTTCACGAAATCACACCCCTGCAGTGAAGATTACAGTCGTATCAGAGTGTGTCGCGGCTGCTGTCAAGGCTGATGTGGGCGGTGCCGATCTCCTCCAGCAGCTTCTCCAACGTCGCGATCCGTAACGGCTTGGTGACCATCTGGTCCATGCCGGCGATCAGGCAGCGTTCGCGTTCATCCGGCCCGGCGTGGGCCGTGACCGCAACCACCGGCAAGCCGCTCAAACCCAGGTCGCGACGAATCCGCCGCACCACCTCGTAGCCGTCCATTCCAGGCATCTGACAGTCGAGCAGCACGAGGTCGAAATCGGCATCCGCGAGGGCCTGAAGCGCAGCCTGACCGCCGTCGACGGCGCGCGCCTCGCAGTCCAGCGCTGCCAGTTGCTGCACCAGCACGTCCCGGTTGACCTCCACATCGTCGACCACCAGTACCCGCCGCGGCCGCGGCTTGGCCGGACCAACACTCTCCTGACTGTCGAGTTCGAAGGCGGCCAGCGCCATCTTCAGCGGCAACTCGACGATGAAGCGGCTGCCGCGACCCGGCGTGCTCTCGGCATTGATGGTGCCGCCCATCAACTCCACCACCCGCCGCGAGATGGCGAGTCCCAGGCCAGTGCCCTGAAAGCGCCGTCGCGAGGAACTGTCGACCTGCACAAAGGGCTCGAAGATGCGCTTCAGATCGTCGCCCACGATGCCGACGCCAGTATCGTGCACCTCGATCCGCACGCCGCCGCCCGGCATCGGCAGGACGCGGACCTCGACTCCGCCCTGCTCGGTGAACTTGAGCGCGTTGCCGACCAGATTCAGCAGCACCTGCCGCAGCCGCAGCGCATCACCGCGATGCTGCGGCGACAGTTCGGGAGACACCGTGCTGTACAACTTCAGTCCGCGCTGCTGAGCCAGCGGTCGCAGGGCATCCAGCACCGACTCGACCTCCGCGCCCACCGAGAATGCCGCTTCGTCGATGCTGATGTGTCCGGTGGAGGCACGGGTCAGGTCGAGAATATCGTTGATCAGCAGCAGCAGCCCTTCGGCACAGCGCAAAATGGTCTCGACCTGCGACTTCTCTTCGTGCGAAAGGCGTGCACGCTTCAGCAGCTCGCAAGTGCCGATGATGCCGTTGAGCGGCGTGCGGATTTCGTGGCTGGTGTTGGCCAGCAGCTCGTCGCGGGCGCGGATGCCCTGCTCGGCCATCAGCAAGGCCTGCCGCAAGTCCTCGGTCTGCCGCTGGATGTAGCGATCGCGCTCGGCGACCGTGTCGGCCAGCATGCTGTTGGCCTGATCCTGGGCGATCAGCGCCAGCGATTGCACCCGGTAGGCCTCGTTGACCCGCTCGCTGAGCCGGTGAACTTCGTCGACGATCCGCTGGAACTCGACGAAGTGGAACGTCCGCTGTGGCACCGCGATCGGCGCAAGGGACCGCGAAATTTCCAGATCCCCGAGCCCGTGGGCCAGTTGCTCCAGCGGCCGGCTGAGCTGACCCGCCATCCAGCGAGCCAGCAACGACACCAGCGCGGCAATCAGCAAACCGCCCAACAGCAAGCCGAGCAGGGCACGCTGCAAGGGCTCCTGCTGCTCGGCGCGGGAGATGTGCACGACCACCAGCCAGTCCCAGGTCGGCAGCTTGGCGACCCCGTAAAGCCGGCGACCATCGGCGCCCGCGAACTCGCCGCTGTCGCCGGGCACCAGTGCCTCGCGCGGCAGCGGAAAATCGCTCAGCACCGGCTGTACACCACCGCCGCGCGCATAGACCACCCGCCCCTGCCGGTCCACGACTTCGACAGCCAGCTGCACCATCGGGTCCTGATCCAGCAGGCGGTCGAACAACCGAAACTCTTCCAGCTGCACGGCGGTCTGCACGATCCCGGCAAAACCGCCATCGACGATCAGCGGCGCACTCATCGCCACCACCGGCTGCTCGCCCAGTCCGCGCCCCCGGAACACATCGGAGACAAAGGGTTGCAATCGCTCCCGCGGCGCGCGGAAGTACTCGCGATCAGCGACCGACTGACGTTCGTCGAGCACGCGGCGGAGGTTTTCCTCGTACCGCGGCGGCGCACTGATGGTCTGGATGGTCCCGGCAACATCGGCGATCAGGGCTGTCAGGAACACCGGATAGGTGCGCCGCATCCGGTCCAGATGCCGCTGCCGGCAGTCCGGCGTGCGGCAGAACTCCGAAAGGTCAGCGGCCAGCGACAGCAGTGCCTTCTGATGCAGCGCAAGGTGCTGGTCGAGGGACAGTGCGACGGTTTCGCTGAGCCGGGACAACTGCTGGGCCCGCGCATGAGCACTGCGCTGCGCTTCTCGCGCATACCAAGCCGCTGCCCCGAGCGCCAGCGGCAGAATCGCCACCAGGAACATCAGCAGGGCGAGGCGATTGCGCAGCTGCGGCAAAGGTCTGTCGGTGCTCATTGCCCCGGAGTCTAGCGAGCACCAACGACTCGACGCAGGCCTGCGATGCTCATTTCGGTCGATGCGCCTTGCCGTGATCAAGAGCCCACGTCGTCGCGGCATGCGCCACAATCGGGGCGTGCCACCTCACGGAGCGACCGGATGGACCCGCTGCTCGACCCCGACATCCTCGAAGATTTCGACTACCTCTCACGGAAGCAGGGACGTGACGTCTATGCCGAGATGATCGGCCGGCTCTCGCAAAGCTGGCCGGAGCGGCTGCGTCAGATGGAGGAAGCATGCACGGCCGGCGCATCGACGAGTCTGGCACGCGGCCTGCACGCCCTGAAGGGCACGGCGTCGTCGATGGGGTTGCGGCAACTGGCGGCGTTTGCCGGCAGCGCAGAGCAGACCGCGCAGGCCGGATCGGTGGACATCGACCTGATCGGTCTCACCGTGATCCTTGAACAGAGCCTCACCGCTGCAAGGAATCACCGGCCCGGCTGATGCTCGCTTACTCCGCCGGGCCCGGCAGCGTCAGCTCACCCGGTGCCTCGGCCAGCCGATCGGCCAACGCCAGATACTCGGCGACCGACAGCGTCTCGGGACGCCGGGTGCGATCGATGCCGAGATCCTCGAGCACGCTGGCGTCGAACAGCGGTTTCAGCGTGTTGCCAAGCTGCTTGCGGCGCGCCGAGAAAGCCACCCGGGTAACCCGCGCCAGACGTGCCCAGCGGGCGGGCTCCGGTGCATCGGCACGCGGCCACAGCCGCACCACCGCACTGTCCACCGCCGGCACCGGCCGAAAAGCCTGCGGCGGGACTTCAAACAGCGGCTCGACCCGGCAGCGCGCCTGCAGCATCACGCTGAGCCGACCCCAGCTGCGGCCGCCCGGCACCGCCGCCATCCGCTCGACTACCTCTTTCTGCAGCATCACGACGATCCGCTCGACAGCGACGCTGGCGTCCAGCAGGTGGAACAGCAGTGGCGTCGAGATGTTGTACGGCAAATTCCCGACCACCTTGAAGCGCCGACCGGCGGCGAGCGCGACCAGATCGACGCTCAGGGCGTCCGCCTCGATCACCTCGTAGCTCAAGCCACGCCGCGTCCGCTCCTCGCGCAGCCAGCCGGCCAGGTCGCGATCGATCTCGACCAGCGTCAGCGCTGACGGCCGAACCGCGAGCGGGAAGCTCAGGGCGCCACGACCAGGGCCGATCTCGATTACCGCGTCGCCGGCCGCAAGGTCGAGTGCGCCGATGATCGACGCGATCGCCTCCGGGTCGACGAGGAAGTTCTGGCCGAAGCGCTTCCTGGCACGATGCCCCTCCGGGCCGCGCGGAAAGCCGCTCATGTGCTCGGCTGGCTGCCGCGCAGCATCCGCAGGGCTTCGGCCGCGGCCGCCATCATCGAGCCGGCATCGGCAAACCCCTTGCCGGCCAGATCCAGCGCGGTGCCGTGATCCACCGAGGTACGAATGAAAGGCAAACCGAGCGTCACGTTGACCGCATGGCCAAAGCCGGCGTGCTTCAACACCGGCAGTCCCTGATCGTGATACATCGCCAGCACCACATCGAGATCGGCAAGACGGCTCGGCGTGAACGCGGTATCGGCCGGCAGCGGCCCGATCAGGTCGTAGCCTTCTTCCCGCAGGATTGCCAGCGTCGGCTCGATGATCTCGATTTCCTCGCGACCCAGATGACCTTCCTCCCCGGCGTGCGGATTCAGACCCAGCACACCGATCCGCGGCCGGACGATGCCGTAGCGCTCCTTCAGCGCCCGGGCCACGATGACCACCGTGTCTTCCAGCAGCTTCGGCGTGATCGCATCCGGCACCTTGCGCAGCGGCAGATGGGTGGTGGCCAGTGCCACCCGCAGGCTGCCCGCGGTCAACATCATCACCACCCGCGGGACACCGCTCAGCGCCGCCAGAAACTCGGTGTGGCCACTGAAGGGAATTCCGGCGGCGTTGATGGCGGCCTTGTTGACCGGTCCGGTCACCAGCGCGTCGAATTCGCCCGAAATACAACCCGCCGCTGCCCGTTGCAGCGTGGCCAGCACGTAGCTGGCATTGGCATGGCGGATGAATCCGAACTCGTTTTCGGCCGGCATCGAGACCGGCACGTAGTACAACTCGCCGGGCTTCGAGGGCTCGCGATGCGCCGGGTCGAAGCGAAACAGCGTAATCGGCTGACGCACGCTGCGGCTGGCCTGCAGCAGCAGATCCGGATCGGCAATCGCCACCAGCTGCGCCGGACAACCTCGACGGGCCAGATGCACGACCAGCTCCGGTCCCACACCCGCTGGCTCACCGGGTGTCAGCGCCAACCGCGGAACCCGCCGATTCAACTGGCGCGCTCCAGCTTCAGCTCGATGAAAGACTCGTTGCGGATCTGCCGCAGGAACGCCTCGTAGGCTTCCTCCAGCTTGCGGGTCCGGATCGCTTCGCGGGTCTGACCGCGGACGAACTCCTCGGTGCGGTCCTGCTCACGCGTGGCCAGTCGCTGGACCAGATGCCAGCCGCGCTCGGTCCGGATCGGCTGGCCCAACTCGCCGTCTGCCAGTCTGGACAGGGCCTCGGCGTAGTTGGTGCCGTAGTCGTCGATCTGGAACCAGCCCATGTCGCCGCCGAGGTTGGCGCTCTGCGTCTCGTCGGAGAACTCGCGGGCCAGCTTGGCAAAGTCGGCGCCGCCCTCGATCTGCTCGCGCAGCTTGAGGATTTCCGTGCGGGCTTCCTGCTCGCTGACCAGTTCCGTCACGTCGACCACGATGTGACGGGCGTTGTACTCGGTCACGTTGATGTTCTGGACGGCGCGGCGATCGGCCACGCTCAGCAGATAGAAGCCGTTCTGCGCCCGTAGCGGCGGGCTGACCTCTCCGGGCTTCAGCACCGCCACCGAGTCGGCAAACACCGCCGGGATCTGGTCGAAGCGGCGCCAGCCGATGTCGCCGCCGGTTTCGAGCGCGCGCGGCGCGTCGGAGTAGCGGATCGCTGCGGCGGTGAAGTCCATCTGGCCAGCGGTAATCAGATCGCGGACACCATCGGCCTTCTTGCGGGCGGTTTCGATCGCTGCCGCATCGGGCTGCTCCGGCAGCGCGATCAGGATGGTCGACAGCTTGACCTCGCCCTGCTTGACCTTGTCCTGCGCCATCGCGAGGTCCACCTCGGTCTCGGACACATCGACCCGGCTGGCAACCAGTCGATCGCGCAGTCTCTGAATCGTCAGTTCCTCGGCGATGTTTCGGCGGAAATCGGCGAAATCGATGCCGTCACCGGCGAGCCGGGTCCGCAGCTCGGGGATCGACAGGTTGTTGCTGGCCGCGACACGGCCGACGGTCTGGTCGATTTCAGTGTCGGTAACCGTGATGTTGGCGTTCTTGGCGCGCTGCAGCTGCAGGCGATTCAGCACCAGCCGATCCAGGATCTGCCGCTTCAGCACGTTCTCCGGCGGCAGCTGCGCCTCGCGGCCGGCGTACTGGCGGCGGACATTGGCATAGGCCTGATCCAGATCGCTGGCGAGGACCACCTCGTCCTCCACCAGTGCAACGATCCGATCCAGCGGTTCGGCATGGGCGGCGGGCAGGACGATCAGCAGGGCACAGCAGAGGACGCGCAGGAAGGACAGCATCAGGGAACCGGCTCGTGGGATTCAGGTGTGTAGCCCAGTATAGCCCGCGACAGCAGACCCCCCGTCTTGCGGCCCAGTGAGCCCAGCCCGAGGAAATCCAGCTCGAAGTAGATCGCGTTGTCCGAATCGATCGCGCTGGACCGCAGGTAATGGCGCAGCAGGACGCGGGCGGCGAAGCAGCAGCTGCGGTACTCGAAGCCGCCGAGCGATTCCAGCGTCCGGTTGTCGCGTAAAGAGTGGTTGACCCGCCCGTACAACGACCACCGCTCGTTCAGGGGCAGGTAGGTGGAAAAATCGAGCTGTT
>Ga0075154_10000647_pt1 | contig 28425 bp, 21 predicted proteins | sample JI71714BDNA_FD_70965 | JGI IMG/M metagenome (GOLD analysis project Ga0075154, IMG submission 70965) | Wastewater effluent complex algal communities from Wisconsin, to seasonally profile nutrient transformation and Carbon sequestration -... | ecosystem: Engineered > WWTP > Effluent > Algae...
GGCCTTCGCCACACCCCCCACGATTCGTCATCGCGAACATCGTGAAGCGATCTCGGTTGGCCTCGAAGCCACGAGGTCTGTCCGGAGATCGCCACGGCGCTGCGTGTCTCGCGATGACGCCGGGCGTCGCGGAGAGGGCGTATGGCGACCTCTGAGCCGCCCGATCCGGCCGAGCCCTCGGCGCCGCCCGTCACCGGACCCACCGCGCCGATCCCGCGCCGGCAATCCCTCGCCGGCGCACTGCTGCTGCTGGTGGTTGGTGTCAGCTTCGCGGCGCTGGCCATTGAAGCCGCCATCCACGCCGCCGTCGACGACGCCCGCGTCAGCCTGCCCGCCGCGCTGCTGGTCGCACTGCTGCTCGGCAGCTGGGGCGTGCGCCAGTTGCTGCACGGCCCGCTGTCGCTGCTGCGCGCGCTGGCCGGCTCGGTGCAGAGCTTTCGCGATCAGGACTACAGCTTCGGCGTGCACTGGCCGCGCCACGACGAACTGCGCGAACTGGTCGATGCCCACGCCGCACTCGGCGAGGTGCTGCGCGAGCAGCGCCTGAACCTGGTGCAGCGCGAGCTGCTGCTTGACAGCATGGTCCAGCACTCGCCGGTGGCGATGATACTGACCGTGCCGCCCGGCATCGTCGTGTTCGGCAACCTCGCCGCCCGTCGGCTGCTCGGCCGCGGTGCTCGCCTCGAAGGCCACCGGCTCGACGAGCTGGTCCAGCGTTTGAGCCCCGGCTTCGCCGAAGCGCTGGCCCGCGGCGACGGCCTGTTCGGCACCGGCGAAGGCGACACCGAGGAGATCTACCACCTCGCCCGGCGCCGCTACACCTTGAACGGCCGCGTCCACGAACTGCTCAGCTGGCGCCAGCTCACCCAGGAACTGCGCCGCCAGGAAGTGCAGACCTGGAAGAAGGTGCTGCGCGTCATCAGCCACGAACTCAACAACTCCCTCGCCCCGATCGCCTCGATGGCGCACAGCGGCGCCGAACTGCTGCGCCGCGGCCGCACCGAACGGCTGCCCGACGTCTTCGAGACCATCGGCGAACGCGCCGCCCACCTCGAACACTTCATCAAGGGCTACGCCACCTTCGCCAAGCTGCCCATCCCGCGCCGCGAGCCCATCGACTGGAGCGCGCTCTGCACCGCGCTCGCCACCGAAAGCCCCTGCATGCTGCAGGGCACCCTGCCCAGCCGCCCGCTGCACGCCGACCGCGCCCAGCTCGAACAGGCCCTGCTGAACCTGCTGAAAAACGCCCGCGAATCCGGCAGCCCACCCGAGGTCATCACCCTCAGCGTGCAGGACCTGGGCAGCGCCTTTCGCATCGAAGTCGCCGACCGCGGCCCCGGCATGAGCCCGACGGTGCTGGAACAGGCTCTGGTGCCGTTCTATTCCACCAAGCGCAGCGGCACCGGATTGGGCCTCGCGCTGGTCCGCGAAATCGTCGAAGCCCACGGTGGCCGGATCGCGCTGGCCAATCGCGAGGGCGGCGGCCTGCTGGTGGGGTTGACGCTGCCGGGCTGAGGGTCAAGGCAGGCGAGAGGTCCAGTAGTCCGGGCGTCTCCGCCCGTCGGCGATCGCAATGATCAGGATGCCGTCGCTCCGGACGGCGTACACGACGCCGAACGGAAATCCATGAACCAGCCGGCGCCGGGTGTTCTGGCTACGACGAGCCCCCGCAGCGGGATTCTCGGCTGCAGCCCGCACAGCCCTTGCTACGGCGTTCTGAAAGCGCACGCCCAGTTCGGTGCGGATGCTGGCGTAGTAGGCGATCTGGGCAAGAAACTCGACCTCTGCCTGCGGCAGAAAGCGGAAGTCAGCCATGTGCCAGACGTTGTGCCCTGCTGAGTACCGCCTCACCCGCCAAGGCCGGCGTCTCACCATGGTCAAAGGCCGCAAGCCGCCGTTCGATCTCGGCATCCCATGCCGACGCGATCGCGGATTGCTCTTCTTCCTGCAGTGACTCCAGCAATTCGGCTACGACCTGCGAGCGCTCATCCCGCGAGAGCCGTTTGCCTTGTCGAACGAGATCAGCGACGTGATCGGTCATGGGCGAGCTCCTGACGGCCCGTGCAGTCTAGCGCCGTTTCAATACCGGGTACCGCGGTCGCTGATCAGCAACCGTGCCTGATCCGCCGAAGGCCTCGCCGGTCCGGTGTTTTGATTGAACTCCCGGCTCGCCTTGGTCTCCACATGCCGCTCCATCGGGATGCAATCGCGGACGGGTGGGCAGATATCGAAGCCCGCGGGCACCCACAGCTATTCGTGCCGCAGGGCCTCGATCGGGTCCATCTGCGCCGCGCGGCGTGCCGGCAGGTAGCCGAACACCACGCCGATGGCGGCCGAGAACAGCAGGGCGACGCCGTTGATTGCCGGGTCGAAGATCAGCGGCACCGCCATCAGTCGTGCGCCGCCCCAGGAGGCGCCGGCGGCCAGCAGCACGCCGATCAGGCCGCCGAGGGCCGACAGCACCACCGCCTCGATCAGGAATTGCAGCAGCACCTCCCGTTCGATCGCGCCGACCGCCAGCCGCAGGCCGATTTCGCGGGTGCGCTCGGTCACGCTGACCAGCATGATGTTCATGATGCCGATGCCGCCGACCAGCAGGCTGACCGCGGCCACCGCGCCCAGCAGGTTGGTGAGCACGCCCATGGTGCTGCTCAGCGTGTCGGCCAGTTGCTGGGTGTCGAAGATGTTGAAGTTGTCGTCGTCACCGACTGCCAGTCGGCGGCGTTCGCGCAACAGCTGACGCAGGCTGGCTTTCAGCGGCGTGCTGTCGGCGCCCTCGGCCATCGACACCAGCAGGGCGTTCACTGTGCGGTTGCCGGTGACCCGACGCTGCAGGGTGTGCAGCGGCAGCACGACGACGTCGTCCTGATCGCCCATGCCGCCCTGGCCCTTGGCGGCGAGGATGCCCACCACCTGGCAGGAGAACTGGCGGATGCGCAGCTGCTCGTCCAGGCCGAGGCTGCCGGCGGCGCCGCCCCAGAGCTCGCGCCGCACGGTCTCACCGATGATGCAGACCGCCGCCCCGGCGCCCTGTTCCTCGGAGCTGAAAAGCCGGCCACTGGCCAGCACCCAGTTGCCGGTACTGAACCAGGCGTTGCTGCTGCCGCTGATGTTGGTGGACCAGTTGCGACCGTTGGCCACGACGATGGCGCCGGCGCGACTTTGCGGGGCCACCTCGGTCACGCCGCCGATCTGCGTGGCGATGGCCTCGGCATCCGCTTCGGTGAACTGCGGCACGCCGCCGCCACCGCCACCACGACCGCCGCCGATGCGCTGGCCGGGGCTGACCATCAGCAGGTTGGTGCCGAGGCTAGTGATCTTCTCCTCGATCGCCGCGGTGGCGCCGTTGCCCAGCGTGACCATCGTGATCACCGCGCTGACGCCGATGACGATGCCGAGAATCGTCAGGAACGAGCGCAGCAGGTTGCGACGCACCGAGCGCAGGGCCAGCATGAGAACGCTGAACAGCATGGTCGCGGCCTCAGGCCGGCTCGGGCACCGCCAGCGGCGGCGCTTCCAGCGTGGGGCTGCGGTTGATTTCGTCGCGGGCGATGCGGCCGTCGAGGAAGTGGACCATCCGGCGGGCATAGGCCGCCATGTCGGCCTCGTGCGTGACCATCAGCACGGTGATGCCGTGGTCGCGGTTCAAGGCCATCAGCAGGCCCATGATTTCGTGGCTGCGCTGGCTGTCGAGGTTGCCGGTCGGCTCGTCGGCCAGCACCACGGCGGGTTGGGTGACGATCGCGCGGGCGATCGCCACGCGCTGCTGCTGGCCGCCGGACAGCTCCGCCGGCGTGTGGCGCTCCCAGCCGGCGAGGCCGACGTCCGCCAGCGCCCGACTGGCGGCGGCGCGGCGCGCGGCGGCCGGGTCACCGCGGTACAGCAGCGGCAGCTCGACGTTCTCCTGCGCCGAGGTGCGGGCCAGCAGGTTGAAGCCCTGGAACACGAAGCCCAAGTAGCGGCGCCGTAGCCGCGCGCGCTGATCGCGCGACAGCGCCTCGACCCGCACGCCCTTGAAGCGGTACTGGCCCTCGCTGGGCGTATCCAGGCAGCCGAGGATGTTCATGGCGGTGGACTTGCCCGAACCGCTCGGCCCCATGATCGCCACGAACTCGCCTTCGACGATGTCCAGCGAGATCCGCTTCAGCGCCATCAGCTCGGTGGCGCCGCTGCCGTAGCGCTTGCTGACGCCCTGCAGCTGGATCAGCGGCGTGGTCACGGGCTGGCGCCGGTGGTCTGCGCGGTGATCACCAGCATGCCTTCGCGCAGTTCCCCGGCGAGGATCTCGGTGCTGCGGCCGTCGCTGATGCCGGGCGTGACCGCCACGGCGACCGGCACCGCGCCGGCCTTGGGCTGTCCGTCGGCGGCGGTGGGCAGGACCCAGACCTGCCGCGCGCCGGCGGTGCTGGCGTCCTCGGCGGCGCCCTGCCGTCGGCGCTCGGTCCGCGGCGGGCCGAAGGCGATGCCCGAGGCGATGCCCTTCTTCGCGCCGGCCAGCGCCGCGCTGGGCGTGTAGCGCAAGGCGGCATTCGGGACGCGCAGCACCGCCGTGCGCTCGGTGGCGACGATGGTGGCGGTGGCGGTCATGCCCGGACGCAGACTCAGGTCGGCGTTGTCGACCTCCAGCCAGGTCAGATAGGTGACGACGTTCTCGGTGACGGTGGAGCCGAAGCCCACCCGCGTGACGCGCGCCGGGAAACTTCGCGTCGGGTAGGCGCTGACCGTGAAACTCGCCGCCTGTTCCGCCTGCACCACGCCGACATCGGCTTCATCGACATAGACCCACAGCCGCAGGCGGGTCAGGTCCTCGGCCACGGTGAACAGCGTCACCGCCTGCAGCGAGGCTGCCACGGCATTGCCGGGGTCGACCGAGCGGGTCAGCACCACGCCATCGGAGGGCGCGGTGATCGAGGCCTTGGACAGGTTGATCTGGTCGGTGGACAGCGTGGCCAGCGCCTCGTCCACGCCGGCGCGGGCGCTGTCGGCATCGGCCTCGGCGCGCGCCAGCGTGGCACGGCCGCCGTCCAGTTCGGCGATCGACGGCACCTGCCCACCGGAGAGTTTCGCGACCGCTTCCAGTCGCGACAGCGCGGCGCGCGCCTCGGCCACCGTGGCGACGCTCTGGGCGACGCGGCTCTGCGCGGCGGCCACGCCCGCCTGCGAGCGGCGGATCTGGTCGCTGAGCTTGGCGGTGTCCAGCACCACCAGCACCTGGCCCTTGCGGATGCGGTCGTTGACGTCGACCTCCACCCGCAGCACCGTGCCCGAGAGCTCGCTGCCGATACTCACCGAGCGCGTCGGCTGCAGCGTGCCGTTGGCGGTGACCGTCAGCGTCAGATCGCCGCGGCTGACCGGCTGGGTGGTGTAGCGGGGCAGGGCCTGCGCGGCGCGCGCCGTCCACCACCACGCCGCACCGGCCAGGGCCAGCAGCAGGGCGGCAATGCCGACCCAGAGCCACGGCCGCCGAAACCACGGCTGTGCATCGGGGTCACCCAGCAGGCTGGCGACATCGGCATCCGCGACCGGCGGCGTGGCGGCTGCGGACAGCACCGACAGGGCTTCGAGCTTCGGCGCGTTCATCGGTCGGCGGCCTTGCTCACCAGCACCGGCGCGTCCTGCCAGCCGCCGCCCAGCGCGCGATACAGCTGCACGTGATCGCGCGCCAGGTCGGCGCGGGCGCCGAGTACGGCGTCCTGCGCGCTGTAGGCGGTGCGCTGGGTCTGCAGCACGGTCTGGAAATCGACCAGTCCGCCGCTGAAACGCTGCTGCGCCAGCCGCGCCGCACGATCGGCCGACAGCGCGGCACGGCGCAACGCCGCCAAGCGGCCGCGATCCCCCTGCAGGGCGACCAGCGCGTCCTCCACCTCCCGCAGCGCGCCGAGCACGGTCGCCCGATGCTGCGCCCGCGCCTGATCCAGCGCCGCCTGCTGCACCCGCACCTGGGCGCGCCGCGCACCGCCATCGACCAGCGGCAGGCTGACGCCGGCCAGCAAACTGCTGACCCGCGAAGCCGTGTCGCCCAACGCGCCCAGCGTCAGCGCATTCAGCCCGATCGAGCCGCTGAGCGCGAAGCTCGGCCAGCGCTGGGCTTCGGCCTGACCGACGCGCGCGAAGGCCGCCGCCACCTCCAGCTCGGCCGCCCGCACGTCGGCGCGCTGGCGCAGCGTCTCCGCAGGAATCTCCAGCGCCAGACTCGCCGGCGCGGTCGGCACCGACCCGGGCTCGATCTCTGCAGCGCCGTCGGCGTCGGTGCCGATGTACGGCTCCCCGGCCAACAGCGCCAGCGCATGGCGACGCTGGGCGATGGCGGTCCGCAAGGTCGGCAGCAGCGCCTCGGTCTGCGCCGCGGCAGCGCGGGCCTGCTCGACCTCCAGTGCGCTGACCAGCCCGGCCTGCTGCCGCCAGTCGGTGATCTGCAGCGTCTGCCGCTGACTCGCCAGCGTGTCGCGCGCCAGCGCCAGCCGCAGCTGCTGGACGCGCAGGTCGATGTAGGCCAGCGCCGCCTCCGCGGCCAGTTGCACCTGCACATCGCCCCAGCTGGCGCGGCGCACCCGCACCACTGCGTCGGCCGCGGCCAGCGCCAGGCCGGCACCGCCGAACACATCCGGCACCCAACGCGCGCTCAGCCCGAGCTGCACCCGCTCCTCGCCGGGGCCGTCCCCGCGCGTGCTGCGCGAGGCCGAGGCGTCGCCGCCCAGACTGGGCCAGCGCGCCGCCGCCGCGACATCGCGCTGCGCCACCGCCTGACGCCAGGCCGCTTCCGCCACCAGCGCCCGCGGATTGCCCTCCCGGGCACGCCGCGTCCAGTCGCTCAGCGCCGCATCGTCAAAGCGCAACCACCACGCCGCCAAGTCGGTGGGCGGAGCCGCCGTGCCCGCGGCATCGGTCGTGTCCAGCGCCTCCGCGGACTGCCAGTGCGCGGGCACACCGTCCATCGCGGCGCTGCGGGTATCAGTCAGCACGCTGCTGCAGGCCGATAACGGCAACGCCAGCGCGATCAGCGTCAGCCGCAAGATCGACAGCGACCAGCGTGTCGCCCGTAGTAAAAGTGCGGGTCGGCCGGCATCGCTGCGATCGACCGTCGCCAACCGTAACCGACGGGGCAGAGGATTACGCGGGTCGGCCATGAGCATTCGCGTCCTGCGGGAGGATCAGACACAAGGACGCGCAAGACCAACAGCCCCCGCGCAAATCCGGACCACCCCGCCGAAACAATTTGCGGAGCGCTTCAAGAACCCTGCGACGGCCAAGTCAGGGGGCTCACCACCTCATGAAACCGCGTTCCTCAATCCGGCCGCGAGCGTTCCAAACTGCTGCGGTCGAGTGCCGTCGCGGCCATGGCCAGATGGCAGGTCGGTCGATACATGCTGACCCGTCGCAGGCAGGGGGTCTGTACGCAGGCGTACCAATTGCCTCGCGATGCCGCTGCCGCTCGCGCCAGCGCCGCTTGGGCAGCGCCCGACTCAGCGACGAAAAGCTCCGCGCCCCTTCTGGCAATCGCTATTCACCGGAAGACGGTTCCCTTACCGCGCGCCGCGCCGTTCTTCACCACGTCCCAGCCGTAACCGGGCCGCTGAGCATCACCCCGACCGGTGCGCACCTGGAGCGGGTCCATGTTGACTTTGGCAGGGGCCTTTTGGATGAGAACCGATTTCTGGATTCCAGTTACGGACCCGGCAAATACGGCGTTCTCATGTGTCCGCGGAATCCGAAGGGAGCTATTTCTGGCACTCGATCGCGGTTGATCGCTTGTCCGAAGCCCGGATCGGATTGTCAAGAAATTGCATGCACTGCGCTCGCGGGAGGAGATCGAGGCCCGCGCAAGCACGCGCAAGTGTGTGGTAGCGTACGACGCAACTGCCGCGCGAGTTCCGTCATGCTGTCATCCTGCAAGTGGTCATTCCCGCTACTGCTCACCGCCTCGTTCGCAGCCCACGCCTGCGGGCCAGCTGGCAATCTGGTCACGAACTGCAACTTCAACGTCGACATCAGCGGTTACACCGCGCAGAAGGGCGGCGATGTCATATCGCATGAGCCAGCTTTGGGAAACCAGGCGCCCGGGGCAATGCGGGTGCGTGACACCAACGCGGATAGCGACAGCCAGGCCGAGGCAGAAAGCTGCGTCAACCTGACGGCAAGTCGGGACTATCGATTATCTGCAAGCTTCAGGGCGGTTCTCGCGGCGGAAACCTGTCTGTTGGGTTGGGACGAGTTCGTATTGCCGAACTGCAATCAACCGAATGGGACCTTTATCGCATCCGGGGGAGTTTCGGTGAACAGCCAAAGCTACACGTCCGTGAATGCGCTACTGAGTGCGTCCGCGTCGGCGCAGTCGGTGGAGTTGGTCATCCTGTGCTCCGCGGGTAGCGGTGAGCCGCAATTTCTGGTCGACGATATCTCGCTGGTATCGGCGATGCTGCTTCGCAATGGTTTCGAAGCGCCTTGAACGCTTTGGTATATGGAGTCAGTACGCAGACGTACCGCGCTGCTCAGCAGCGCGGCGCGAATTGCTCAGAGGCTTTCTAAACTTCACGCTGCATGGCACCCAGTGAGGCGATGCGACGACCTGCTACTGCCCAAGCAACTATGGAGCCAATCCATATTCTTGCTGTATATCTAGAAGCTCACCGCCAAGCGAAAGCTGTTCATATCCATCTTCAATCGCTTCAATCAGCGCCTGGCCATGACAGGCAATATATACTTCTAGTGGTTCGCCGATGTCGAGGATCTTGACTATCCTGTCTGTCAGTTCAATTGATTCAAGATAGGCATTCAGTACTTTATCGGACTCCACGAACGCATCTACCTTGCCAGTTACTGCCCGATGAACCAGAAATTGCAATGGAAAGCGGGTCGCGTTGCCCACTCGAACCACCCTTCCAGAGGGTAGTCGGCTTGCCAGTGCTTCGACCTCATTTGCATAGGCATATCCGGCCAACAGTCCCAAGGTCCAATCGCCATTAACAAAATCGTCCGTGGTCAGTGATGCTTTTGCGGCAAGCGGGTGATCTGCGTGGGCATATAATCCAGTGGATAAAGCCATCCAAGGACGCTCAGGAAAGGCCAGTTGCGGCGCATCACCTTTTGCCGCACCAACGATGCAATCGATTCTCCCGGCAGTAGCCTCTTCGACAGCCATTTCCCAACTTGATAGCGCATAGTCCACCCGAAAGCCGCGACGTTGTCCAATGGCTCGCAATACTTCGATGAAGTAACCCTCTTTCTTGGATTCGGGGACGCCGTTGACCGGGGCCCATAAATCAGCACGAACCGAGACCGTGTCCGGCAAGTCTCCGAACGCGGATCTGGATCCAAAGCAAAGCAGATAGAGAATGATGAGCGTGCACGTCATTCGAAACCACATCGCGAACCTCGTTGACATGTCGGAAATCAAAGCCTACCGACAGCGCCGACGCGATGTTTCATGTGCCGGGAAATTCTATAGTTTTCGATAATCGGCGGCTTTCCGGAATCTCCTTGAATTCCATGTGCTGACCCAGCGGAATCTGCTCAGCTGATGCCGTGGGCCCGTGGGCCTTCATGCCTGGCGTTTGACGCGATCGGTTGTGGAACTCGATCCCGACGGTAGACTCGCCTCCGTCGTCTTGCCCGGCCGACTTCCGGTCCGTGGCCCAGCGCTTGACCTCATCGAGATCTCTTCATGACATCAACACCTGAGCAGGTTCCACTGGCTCAGTAGAGTCGATGAATTTCGGAATTCATCCTCCGGCCAAGATGCGAGTTGCTGTTGATTGGAGCGCTAACCATTTTCGACTGTTTGGATCCAGGTGTGGGCTTCCGAACTCACTGGCTCTCTGGATTATTTTTCGAGCCTCAATTTTATTTCCTTCTTTGTATTCAAGCTCAGCGAGTGCATGAAGTGTTTTTACTGCATGCACGCGGATTTGCTTTGGCCAAGTGTCCTGCAGTAGTTGTCTAGCTAGTTCAACTCGACCGTTATCCCGATAGACGATTGCCAATAGCGTGGAGGCTTCATGCGCGATCCAGTGCTCGCGTATTCCGGATCGATCGAGTTCCTCGAGTAGCTTCTGAAGCAGCAGTTCGGCTTGCTGATGATTGCCGAGGTGGTGCTCCAATCTGGCCATTTGTGTCTGGATGATCCATTGTCTGTCGGGCCGTGCCAGCGGTGCCGCGTCAGCCAATGCTTTTCTCGCACCGGCGAAGTCTCCGAAGTCTGTGAGATCTTCCGCCAGTTCGCTCAGCACAATCGCACGCTCCCCCGGCAGAAAAGAACTCATCGGTTCCGTAGACCCTTCGGAGGCTGCTAGCATTTCCAGAGATTGACGCCGGATCTTGATCGCCTCCGCGATCCGTCCTTGCGCGCGAACAGCGGACGCGATGAAGTTCTCGGTCCAGATTGACCAGCCATTGTTAGCGCCATGAATGGCAGTCCACTCCGAAAGTGCGCCCCTGAGCAAGGACTCCGCAGTGGACGCCTGGCCCGATATCTGGATCAGGGCTTTCGACAACTGGATTGCAGATTCTAACGACTTCACATTTTGGCCGCCAAGTCGCTCATGCAGCATCTGGTGAGCCCGACTGTAGTAATTGACTGCAGCCTGAAAATCGCCGCTCGTCAGCGCAATTCGGCCTTTAAGAGAAATCGCGTCGATGGCCAGCTGTGTGAACTGTTGGTCTGACTTGGACGCAGCTAGAACGGTGCTGGTGAGGTTCGCCGCCTCCTCCACGTCACCCGGGAGACCGCGACTCGCAAGCTCTCTGGCTAATCGGATTCTAATGTCCAGTGTCCAAGGATCTTTTCCGCCATGGGTGGCCAAGCGATTGGCCAGGGCTTCGCGAAATTCCGGAATCACGTTGGTCTGTGTCTGGTAGGCGAGCATGTAGCGTGCCAATCGGCTCGATGGATGATCTGGTCCAAGCGTTGCTGTATATCCTTCCAGGGCTTCCTCAAAGTCGACTCTTGAGCGTTCGTCTTCGCCAAGTGCATTGTAGATGACGCCGCGATGGAAAGTCGAATCGAGGGTTTGTTCGGCTTGAGGTCCCAGCAAAAATCTGCGTTGTTCCAGAGCCGTGTTCTGTACTGCCAAAGCTAGATCATGAATTCCCAGCCTCTGCATGGATTCAGCGATCGACTGGCGTAGTTGGTGCTGTAAATGGGGCTCTGCAGCGTAGTCCTTGTCGATCGCCTCCATGGCGGTCTGGAAGTAATCTTCCCGCAGCTGTGAGCTTGCGATGCCAGTAAAGTCCATCTCTCGCAAAAGCTCGGTGACCCAGGCGATATCCTCCTTCGGCAGATGCGAGCCTGACAGGAATTGAGATTCAACGCGTTCTCGCAGTCGCGAGCCCAGCGTGCCGGCATCGGTTCTTGTCCAGAGACGTTCTTGAAACCGGGCGACTTGTACGGCATCGGCAGCGGCGGCTCTGGCCAGTAGAGCCTGACGTTCGGCTTGGCGAAATCCGACGAAAGCCATCATGCTTGCAGCGAGAAACGCAAGCGTGACACTGATGATGATCGTCGAGTTGACCCGATTCCGGCGGATCATTTTCCGGAATCGGTACCAGGTGGAGGCAGGCCGGGCTTCGACGGGCCGATCGTCGAGCCAGCGCTGGAGGTCGAGTCGGAGGTCCTGGACGGTGGCGTAGCGGTCGTCGGGATCCTGGGCGATGCACTTTCCGACAATCCAGTCGAGGTCGCTGCCGAGCTGCATGGAGAGTCCTTCGCTGGAGAGTGCACGGAGTTCGGCGATGCGCTGGCGCTCTGTGGAGTCCAGGCTGGCGTAGCGACTGTCCATGGGTGGGGTTTTGGTGTCGCGGAGTCGCCTGGCGAGTTCGGCCGGGGTGTCGGCGTCGAGGTCCTTGGCGGAGCGTGGAGGGATGCCGGCAAGGAGTTCATAGAGAACGACGCCAAGGGAGTAGAGGTCGGCGCGGGTGTCGATATCTCGGGTGGGGTCGATGACTTGCTCGGGGCTGCTGTAGACGGGAGTGCCGACGAAGCTGCCGATGCGGGTGTGTAGCCCGGCGCCGAGGCCGCCGGTGAGGGATTTGGCGACACCGAAGTCGATGAGCTTGACCAGCGGCGAGTGGTCGGATTTCTGTCCGACCAAGATGTTGCTGGGCTTGAGGTCGCGGTGGATCACCCCCTTCTGGTGGGCGTGGAGGACGCCATCGCAAATCTGGAGGAAGAGTCGGATGCGGGCACGGAGGCTGAGTTTGGCGTCGTCGCAATAGGACTTGATGTCTTTGCCGGGGACGAACTCCATGACGAAGTAGGGATAGCCGCCCGGGGTGCTGCCGGCATCGAAGATGGCGGCGATGTTCGGGTGGTTCATGAGTGCGAGGGCTTTGCGCTCGGCCTCGAAGCGAGCGAGGACCTGCGCGGAGTCGAGTCCGGCGCGGATGAGTTTGAGGGCGACGCGCCGTTGGACGGGTTCGCTCTGTTCAGCGAGGTAGACGACGCCCATGCCGCCCTGGGCGAGCTCGTCGAGGATCCGATAACGGCCAATGCGCTGATGGATCAGGGATAGCGCGCGGGGCTCCGGAGACGCTTGGTCAGGAACCGTCCCGCCATATGCGGGTGAGGACATGACTTGCCTGCTCGCATGCTGGGTGAGCACCAGTTTGCGCGCAAACGGTCGATCAACGGCCTGTTACATCTTTGTTTTCAAGTGTGTTCTCCAGCGACTACGTCCTTGTCGTCACCGCAGCCGCCAAGGCGGCACGCCACTCGCGCTGTCCGGTCGAGAGCGCCTGTTCAGGCCGGTTGCGTCGGAGTTCGGCGTCTAGCGCCTCGACGGCATCAAGAAGGTCGCGGAGGTGTGCTGGGTCGGCGGAGGTGTTGGCGCTCAACAGTTGCCAAGCATTTTCCAGCGAGGTCTCTGCTTCACTCAACTTCCCAGCAGCCACCTGATTCAAGCCACTCACGATGCGGTATACGCCCAGCAGATAATGACCTGGTGGATGCGCTTTCTCTGCCAGAGAAAGCAGTCTGTTACTGACTTCGGTTGCTTCCAACAACGATCCCGAACGTCTCAATGCGGTTGACCAGCGGGACAACGTGAGCAGAGCCGCAGTATTGGTGGGTCTGATGGATTGCTCCAGACCTGCCGCTGCGGTACGAAGAACTCCTTCTGCCTTCGACCACTGGCCCTTGGCCATATAGACAGCGCCGAGGTGCGACTGTGCCAGAAAGCGAATCCGCGCCAGCGCATCAGTTTGAGTCGCTTCGGCGCGGATCACGAATTCCAGTTCGCTCTGTGCTTCTTCCAGCCGTCCACGCATCAGTTTCGCCCATGCCAAATGGCTGCGCGCGAGATAACGAGTGCCGTCGGTGTCTTCGTCGAGCTGATCAAGCTTTTTGATCAAGTCGGGCAGGAGTGCCAGGGCTGCATCGGCATTGCCCTGAAAAATATGGTTATTCGCCAAGGCGACACCGGAGCGAAGGGTAAATGCATGGTTTTCACCGAAAACCATGCGTCTGGCTGAGAGGTAATCTCGAATGTAGCGCTCTGCTTCCTCAAGACGCCCGAGGTCGTTCAATAGACCCGCAAAATTTGCGGTCAACTGAATGGTGTCTGGATGCGTTCGGCCGCTAATCTCTCGATATCCGTCCAGCGACCGTTTGGCCCACATTTCGGCTTCTTCGAAGTTGCCTTCCTTGCGGAGCACGAGGCTCAAATCATTCATTGAATTGAGTGTGCTCTTGTTGAGGGGGCCCAGGACGCGCATGCGGGACTCCAAGGCTTCGGTCATCAGCTGCTTGCTTTCGACGAATTGGCCGAGATCATATTTTACACCCCCTAGGCTGTTGATTGTTTCAAATAGCTCGGGATCATCGGCAGGGAAGTGTTCTCTTTGCAGCGCGAGGGTGGCCTGCAGGAGCGCTTCTGCTTCAGTGAATCGGCTTGATTCGATCAGTAGGTTTGCAAGTTTGTTTCTGGCAATTGGAATCATCGGGTCATTGGGCGGTAGTGCTTTCTCCATCTGCGTGATCACTGCGCGAAGCCCTGTTTCAGCTTCCTCGATTCTGCCCATTCTCCATTTCGTATGAGCAACGGCTGCAGTCGATTGCAGAATCCGCGGATCCTGCGGCGGCAAATGTTCCTGACGAATCCGAAGAACTTCTTCCTGAAGCTCGAGTGCGGTTGGATATTGACCGAGAGCAAAGGTCGCTTCGCTGATGGCCTGCAGTAGCTGGGCACGAATGATCGGACTGTCGGCGAAATCCTTCCGTGCTTCGTCAATCGAGGGCGTCAGAATGCTGGTTTGTAACTGTTGCAAACTCAGTTCGGTGAAATTGACTCCGGCTAGAAATTGCGTGACTTGATCCTCGTTGAGGTTTTCACTGGTCTGTAGCGATTCGGTCAGACTGTCGCGCAGCTGCGTGCCCAGGGCCGCCGGATCCATCGACTTCAGACGTTCACTCTGAAACTCGGCAATTCGCTCTGCATCGCGACGGGCTTGCTGTTCCCGGTAAAATCCTGCTGTTGATACGATCACCGACACCAACAGGGTCAATATCATGCCAGCGACCAGTCCAGCCTTTACGCGGTTTCGCCGCATCCACTTTCGAGCTTGATAGAGCTTGCTCGCAGGCCGGGCTTCAACGGGCCGATCGTCGAGCCAACGCTGGAGGTCGAGTCGGAGGTCCTGGACGGTGGCGTAGCGGTCGTCGGGGTCTTGTGCGATGGACTTTCCGACGATCCAGTCGAGGTCGCTGCCGAGCTGCATGGAGAGTCCGTCACTCGAGAGCGCGCGGAGCTCGGCAAGTCGTTGGCGCTCTGTGGAGTCCAGGCTGGCGTAGCGACTGCCCATGGGTGGGGTCTTGGTGTCTCGGAGTCGCCTGGCGAGTTCGGCCGGGGTATCGGCGTCGAGGTCCTTGGCGGAGCGTGGAGGGACGCCGGCAAGGAGTTCATAGAGGACGACGCCGAGGGAATAGAGGTCGGCGCGGGTATCGATATCTCGGGTGGGATCGATGACCTGCTCGGGACTGCTGTAGATGGGGGTTCCGACGAAGCTGCCGACACGGGTATGCAGGCCGGCACTCAGGGATCCGGTGAGGGATTTGGCGACGCCGAAGTCGATGAGCTTGACCAGCGGAGAACGGTCAGATTTCTGTCCGACCAGGATGTTGCTGGGCTTGAGGTCGCGATGGATGAGGCCCTTCTGATGAGCGTGGAGGACGCCGTCGCAGACCTGGAGGAAGAGGCGGACGCGGGCACGGAGGCTGAGTTTGGCGTCGTCGCAGTAGGACTTGATGTCTTTGCCGGGGATGAACTCCATGACGAAATAGGGATAGCCGCCCGGGGTGCTGCCGGCATCAAAGATGGCGGAGATGTTCGGGTGGTTCATCAGGGCCAGTGCCTGTCGCTCGGCCTCGAAGCGAGCGAGGACCTGCGCGGAGTCGAGTCCGGCGCGGATGAGTTTGAGGGCGACGCGTCGCTGGACGGGTTCGCTCTGCTCGGCGAGGTAGACGACGCCCATGCCGCCCTGGGCGAGCTCGTCGAGGATCCGATAACGGCCAATGCGCTGGTTGGCCAGTGGCACCGGAGTCATCGGCGGTGCGGCCGCCTCCGGGAGCGTTGCGGCGACGGGAGCTGGAGCGGGAAACGTGATCGGCTGTGGGTCGACGGGCGCTGGCGGCGCGGTAGGCACGTCGACCGTCTCGGCGATCCGCGGAGCCGGCTTCGGCTGGGTCCAGGCGCGCAAGCCTTCCGAAAGCTCGGCGGCAGTCGGTCGCGTCGCCGGGTCAGGCGCGACGCACCGTTGCAGCAGCCCGGCGATCGGGTCCGGGAGCCCCTCGAATCCGGAAGATTCCAGTCGCTGGAAGTCTCCGCGCAGCGTCTGCGCGATCAGCACACCCAGTGCATACACATCACTAGCCGCACTCACCGGCGCCCCGGCCACGCACTCCGGCGCCGTGTACGCCGTCGCCGGACCCAGCAGCCCAGTCTTCAGACTCAAGTCCTCGCCATCGATCCCCAGCGCCGCCAACCGCTGCCGATCATCCAGCGCCGCCAGACCGAATTCGCCGAGCAGCGCGACCCGCTCGCCGCCGCGCCGATCGACCAGCACGTTGTCCGGACTCAGATTCCGATGGACCACCCCGGCGGCATGGACGGCGGCCAGCGCCTCCGCCACGTCCTGCATCAAGCGCCAGCGCTCGGCTTGTTCCGGCACCGACTTGCCCAGCATCACCCCGCGCAGGTTTCCGCAGGCCGGCGCCGCCAATTCCAGAAAGTAAGGCGGTTCGTCCAGCTGCCAATCGAGGATGGTCGACACATTCTCCCGACTGGCCAGCGCCTCGCGCAGATAGCGCATCAGCACCACCTCGCGACGCAGCTTGCGCAGCTGCTGCTCGTTGCGGCAGAACCGGAAGATCCGCCGGCTGCGGCCATCCTCAGCCAACCAGCTCTCGTGCGCGTCGGTCTGCTCCAGCAGCTGCTTCAGGCGCCAGTCCGGCCGGCCATCGATCACCGACCCGGCGACGAAGGCCACGCCGCCATCTCTGGAAATCCATCGAATGCTCGCCCGCAGCTGATAGCCCCGCCGCGGGATGGTCAGGATCAGCGGATTTTCGCGGTCGTTATCCAGCAACGAGCGGCGCAGCGCCGAGACGGTGTCGGTCAGCCCCTGCTCGCCGACGATCGGATTGCCCTGCCAGACCTGTTCGATGAACACGCTGCGCGCGACCTGCTCGCCGCCAGCCTCCGCCAGCAGCGCCAGCACCTCCAGCTCCTTGCGCCGCAGGTGCTTCTGCACCTCGCGGTAGCTCAGCGTGCCGGTGATCGGGTCGATGCGCCGGCCGGCGAGCAGGTACGGGTGGTCCAGGTAGCGGGCGGTCGGCATGGGTGCACTCCGTCATGAAACGCAATGCCCCGACTATACGAAGCCGGCGGTGCGTGTCCATGTTGGATCACGAGCCTCGACGCTGGTCAGTTGCCTCGCGGATTGCGCAGTCGTCCAGTGTATTGATTTGATTGAATTTTTCATGCCGCTGACTCTGTCAGTATCCTGGAATTTTCCAGAATGCCCCCAAAAGTGCTCACGGATTTCCTGGAAAGAATCCGAAGCGCCAAACATTCTGAAGAGCGGAGGAATCATGTGGGCGCGCATCCGGGCGTGGCTGCAATGAATGTCATCGAACAGTATCCGATCAAGTCGAATTTCCAAGAGTTACCTAGGACTTGGGTTGCTGGATGGTGCTCGAAGACCGAATCTGTGTCGGCGCCAAACGAAAGCGCGATTGACCAAAACCAGTAATTCCTGCATGCAAGCTGCAGCAGGAATCATCAAGAACCAGCAGATTGTCATTCAATGCCATACAGAAGAGAGAAAAGCCGTGAACACCATGACCCAGGATGCAAACCAAGTCCGGATTTCCAACAAGACCATGAGTGCCAAGATGAACAATGCAAAGCTTTCCATCGCAATCAGCCTCGCACTCGCAACCACCTGCGGCTGGGCGACCGATTTGCTGGCTCGGTCTGACATTGCTCCTGCGGGAGTTGGTCTCAGTCAGCCTGAAAAGGAGGTGCGACCGACGATTCTGTCTCTGTCTTCCCATCTGGGGATTGTCGGAATCAACCTGGAGAATCTCGGATGGAAATTCGAGCGCATGGATCTGAACTTGGTCCCGAATCAAGCGAGCACGTTGCTGTATGTGAATTCGAGTGACATCGCGGCAGGTGACCGCGCACTGTCTCAGTTTTTGGCGAGCTTTCGCGGTGTTCTGGTACTCGATAGCGAGACCCTGTATACGACTGGCGGTGAGATGCGAGGCATTCTCGGCGATCAGAAAGAATCGCCAGAGGCGGCAGATAAATATTTGAGTATCTCGGATGGCGTTCCGGGAATTTTGGGTAAAGTTGCCCCGGGCGGTACTGCCATCATTGTCTCGATGAGCAGCAACAGGGTGTACCCGGTGCTCGTTGATGAAAATGGAAATGTCAACGGTGCAGGTGAGGAACACCTGGAGAGCATGCTTCCCCTGTTGGGGATTTCAAAGCAGAATTCAGAGATAAGCGCTCGCGGCAAGAATTTGAGCGCAGACACATCAATCGATGTTGTAGAGATCAAGGACAACTACCGTGCTGCTGCTCGCGTATTCGTTGATGGAACGAAAACGGGCGATGGGCGCAGATGGTTCATTCAAACTATCGTCGATACTGGTGATGTAAGCAATGCGTGTCGTGTTTTGAATAATCTTAGATGTGGAATTTATCCACTGGCAAACAAAAATATCTTCAGTACTACTATCACGGACTCGGGCGTGACGACTGCCAGAGTCAAGGGGTGGGTTACTGCTTATTCGGCATTTTCCATCGTGTATGGCGGGAGAGATACAAGCCAGAACGGAGCGCGGAGTTTTCGTCCAACTGCCGCTAACTGGAATAATCGAGCCCAGATGGATGATAATTCATACGAGGTATCCTATACAACTGGGTATCCGCTTGGAGGTATATGGTCGGTTGCTGGGTTCTTTGATTATGTGGCAGGCGGTATTTTTGGAAAGCCGACTACGCACCGGAAGTCAATGCAAACGTGGTCGGGATTGGAAAACGTGGATAGCAAAGATTATGGATCTTCGGGAAGGGCCTATGAAATTGAGTCGGGAGTCTCGCTGCTTTCGCAACAGCGGAAAGTGTATGTGGGATTTCTTGGCCCGAAAGAGTTGAATGTTGATCGATTCAATAGCATGCTTGCCACGCACACAGTGGCGAACAATGAGCCCTTTTGCGACTCTCGGGATGTGATTCGAAAGCCGAAAATGACCTGGGAGGGCTGGCAGCCCAGCTTGAGTGCGGTTCATGAGGTTGCGCCGGGAACTCGATCTTTCGACAATATTGCTCGGGTTGCAGTTAAGGCGGGAATTCGGTGGAACCGGCAGAGGCTGACTTATGTATGGAGCAAGGATTCAAATCCTGGCGGGAATACTGTCTGTGGAAACACAAACTACAGAAAGAATCACTGGCGGCTTGCTGGTTTTGGTGAAACGCAGCAAAAATTTCAGATTGACAGGCATGAATTGCCAACGGGCGGTACTGATGGCTATGAGGCCTCCAGAACGCTTTATGTCAATCATACTCAGTTCTGATATCCCGGCAGTTGCGTCCGGACAGGTGGTAAAGTGATTGGAAGCCCGCGCGTGTTCACGCGCGGGCAACTTTTTTCATCAGCCGGTGGGCCGTTAAGCGACGGACGGCAAGGGCAGATGAGAGATCGGCTTCCGATGTGAGAGGCATTTTTCTCATGCCTGCCTGACAGGCCGAGGACAGGCCGTAAACCCGCCCGCAGGGCGGGAACCGGCCCCAAAGCCCACTCTCAAACCCCGTCACCGCGCTCCACAATCGCTCCAATCCGCCGACTGAAAAAACCCAGCCAGCACACCCAGGCGCCGCCGCGCCGAAAAATGCCCACTCCGCGACGCTCAGCCGGTCGCCAGCGCCCTCGCAAAGCCAACGCCCCGTAGAAACTGCTGCTGCATGGCTCTGGCTTTCTCTTCGATCGCGTCCACAGCGCCAACCACCCGCCAGAATCCTGATCCGACGCCCTTGACCTGCCGCGTCCAGTGATCCGGGCTCAGGCCCAGCTTCTTCAGCGCTCGTGGTTCTTTGGCCGGAATCGCGCCACGCTTGTCCTTTCGAACCTGCCGCCCCGTGTCATCGACCAGTTCGATGTACTCCGCCACCGTGATCGGCGGCATGGTCGTCGCCGCCACACCCCAGATCGGCCGCACCAGCTCCCCGGCCAACTCGGGATTCGCGGCAACCGCCTTGCAGCGCCGCCGAATCGAGGTGTTCCGCGAGCCCATCAGATTGCAGGCGATCCCCGCGCGGATCGGGTTCAAATCCACGTACGCCATCGCGGCCAGCAGCGCCCGCTCATCCAGCAGCACCTGCGACTTGAACCTCGACTCCCAGAAGTGTCCGTGCGCTTTGTCTTCGGCGTTCGCAATCCGGGAAACGTGCTCGTTGAGGCATTTCATGAACCAGCTCAGCGACCCCAGTCGCTCGCGGGTGAGCTGCATCCGCAGCGGATCCGCCAGCATCTGCGCGCGTCGCTCGGCGTTGGCTTGTTCGCACTTGGAGCGGTAGATCTGCTGCCAGCGTTCGACGACTTCCTCGTCCGACCATGCGCGCACGGCATCGGGTCGAACGGCCAGCGCCAGATGGAAGTGGTTCGACATCCAGGCGAAGGCGTACACGCCGACCGCAAAGACCTCGGCCAGCGCGCGAACGCGGGACTCGATCAGCCCACAGCGGTGGTCGTAGCGTCGATTGCTGAAGCGGTCGTATCCGAACAACCACGCGCGCCGGACACAGCGCGTCGTGACGTGCACGAACACGGCGTGGCCGGACGGGATCAGCGTGGAGCGTGCCTGGGTCATCGGTACAGCCTGACCGCCAGCCCTTGGATCGGCCAGCAGACATCGCCGGCGACTCGTGTGCGATCCGTCTCACAAACTTCAGCGCCAGCGTCGTCTGGCCGAAGACTGGCATCGGTTCGATGCTGGTCGCATGCAAAACGATGCCAGCTACAAGCACCTGTACGCCCACGCCGAACTGGTCGCCGACCTGCTGCGCTCGTGTGTGCGGGAAAGTTGGATCGGACAGCTCGACTTCGCCACGCTGGAGCGGGTCCCCGGCAGCCATGTGGATCACAAGCTGCAGCAGCGCCACTCGGACGTGATCTGGCGGCTACGCTGGTCGCACAGCGAGCGCTGGGTCTACGTCTATCTGCTGCTGGAGTTCCAGAGCAAGTCGGATCGCTGGATGCCGATCCGCATGCTCAACTACGTCGCGCTGTTCTACGACCACCTGTTGCGCACCAAGGCGCTGAAGGCGCGCGAACCCTTGCCGCTGGTGCTGCCGATCGTGCTCTACAACGGGGAGCCCCGCTGGCGCCAGCCGCTGAGTCTGAAAGCGCTGCGTGGCGAGCTGCCGCCGGAGATCGAGCGGCATCAGCCGGAGCTGCAGATTCTGCTGATCGATCAGGGCAAGTTTCTGGCTGAGCTGCCGCAGCCCGAGGCGGCAACGCTCAGCACGTTGCTGTTCCGGATAGATCAGGCGGAGACCGAGGGCACGCTAGCGGAGGCGACCCGGGCGATGGCGACGCTGTTGCAGCAACCGGCGTATCAGCACCTGGCGCACAGCATCGGCATCTGGCTGAAACGCGTGCTGCTGCCGCCGAAGGCCACCGACGTAGAATGGACCGAGATCGACGACTTCTGGGAGCTGACCGACATGCTGCAAGAACGCGCGCGCCGCTGGCCGGAGAAGTGGAAGCAGGAAGGTCGGCTGGAGGGACGGCTGGAGATGCTGCTGCATCAGAGACGCGGCCTGGTGCGGCAGACGCAGAAGCGCTTCGGGACAGAGGTCGCGGCTTTGGCGAGCGATCGGCTGGAGGCGATTGCGGATCCGCAACGTCTGGAGGAGCTGGCCGAGGTGTTCCTGGACTGCGCCAGCGGCGAGCAATGGTTGGAACGGATCGGTCGGCCGTTGAACTGATGGTTCAGACCACTCGATTCTGCGATGCAGGAGCGGGTCACCCGTTGGCCCGAGGCGGCGACATCGCCGGCAATACGTGTGCGATCCGTCTCACAAACTTCCGCGCCATCGTCGTCTGGCCGAAGACTGGCATCGGTTCGATGCTGCGCGAATGCAAAACGATGCCAGCTACAAGCACCTGTACGCCCACGCCGAACTGGTCGCCGACCTGCTGCGGTCATGCGTACGGTCATATCCGAACAACCATGCGCGCCGAGACGTGACGTGCACGAATACGGCATGGCCGGGCGGGATCAGCGTGGAGCGTGCCTGGGTCATCGGTACAGCGTGACGGGCCGGCGTGGAAATCGACGAGTGGACGATGGCGCCGATTCCTGTGCGACCGGTCTTGCAAAGCTGAGTACGAGTCAGGCAGCCCGGTCCTTGCGATGCTGATCAGGCCGAACGCCAGCAAAGATGCTGTGCTCGTCGTGGCTCAGCGGGAGAGCCACGGGTCGAGCACTTGCACGCCCATGGGTCGGAAATCCGCCAGGTTGCGGGTGACCACGATCAGGCGGTGCGCGAGCGCCGTTGCGGCGATCAGTGCATCGCGCTCCGGGCGACGGTCGGGTACGTGCAGACGGGCGCATTGCCGGGCGACCGCCACATCCACCGCAAGGATGCGATCGGTGAAGGCAGGCAGCACTTTGCGATCAATCCATTGACGGAGGATGTTGCCCTGTACGGTGTCGCGTCTGGCGAGTGCGAGTGCTCCCAGTTCGATTTCGAGTACGGTGATCGTCGACAGATACAGCGCTGCCGGATTTACCGAATCTGCCCAGGCTGCCACATTCGGATCCGTACGGTCACGTCGGCGCAGCGCCGACAGCACATTGGTGTCCAGCAGATACATCGGCGAACCCGTCAGTCCAGCACCGCGGCGCGGTACCAGGTTCCTTCCAGCTTCGGGGGCTCGAAATCCACCTCCACGTCGCCGGCCAGATCCGACATATCCAGCAAGCTGCGGATTCCCGGGCGCGCGCCGATCAGCGCAAGGTAGGCGTCATGGCGCAACAGGACGTAAGCAGGCTCGCCGCGGTCGGTGATCACCAGCGGCGCTTGATCCGCCGCATGCTTGGCGCGGCCGGTGTCCTGATTGAACTCCCGACTGGTCATTGTCCCCATGGCTGACCTCCTCCGTGCTCGAAATGTTTCTACGTTACTACGATTGAGTGCGAGCCGCTATCCAGCGCGATCAGGCTCAGCGCAGTGAGGGCGGGCTACAACGGCGAGCCCCGCTGGCGGCAGCCGCTGAGCTTGAAAGCGCTGCGCGGCGAGCTGCCGCTGGAGATCGAGCGGCATCAGCCGGAGTTACTGAGCGTGCTGATCGACCAGGGGAATTTTCTGGCCGAACTGCCGCAGCCCGAGGCGGCAACGCTCAGCACGCTGCTGTTCCGGATGGATCAGGCCGAGACCGAGGGCGCGCTGGCGGAAGCGACCCGAGCGATGGCCGCACTGTCGCAGCAGGCCGCAAACACACTCAGCGCAGGCTGTCCCAGTTCGCGTTGGGCCAGGTCTTCTTGCCCCAGCTGATCAGGCGGTCGACCGAGGCCGGCGCGACGCCGATCTCGCGCAGCTTCGGGATCACGCGGTAGGTGTTGGTGCCCTGGTACTCGCCGAGTTCGAAGACGCAGGTGCCGCTGCAGGGGGTGAAGTCGCGGGCGGGGCTGTTGCGCGGCTGCACGGCGCGGTTCTGGTTGGCGCGGGCCCAGTCCTCGGCGGTGGCGTTGTTGGCGTCCTCGACGAAGTCGTCGACCATCGACTGGGCGAGACGCCCCCACAACGGCTGGCCGACGCTGCTCTGGGTGGCGGTGCTGGTGCGGCCGCGGGCGGTGCCGTAATAGACGTAGGGCTGCGCGGTGCGGAGGTCGAGGCCGGCCTCGATGCCGTAGCGGCCATTGGTCTGCAGCTGACGCTGCTTGATCATCGTCGCCCAGAAGCGGAAGCCCTGCGGCACGCCGGAATACTGCTGCAGCAGCTCGACGTGGCTGTAGGTGTAGGCGAAGTGCGCCGGCATGGTCTGCCGGTAGCCGTGGTTCAACACCATCTGCAGGTGGTACCAGGCGTTGGATTCGAAAATCCCCAGCATCTCGTTCTGGTGGAAGTAGTTCCGCGAGCCGGCCACGCCGGTGAAATGCGGCGGCCGGTCGAAGATGTTGCGGCCCTCGGCCACCCAGCCGCGCGCTTCGCTGGCGTTGATGCAGCGGCCGGCCGAGCAGACCTGGCGGTTCATGCCGCGCGAGGCCTCTTCAAGGTTGTTGCCGTGCACCACTTCCCAGAGCTTCACGGACGCCCAGGCGGTCAGGCCGCGCTTGGCGTGTTCGATGTTCTGCAGCCGATCGCGATCCACCGACCCGCAATTGCTGTTGGTGACCGCGGTGCTGGGGAGCCGGAGGTTGCCGAAGGCGACGCCGTTGAGCCCGCGCCAGGCATCGCTGCTGCCGGGGCCGTTGACCAGGCAGGTGACGTCGCGGCTGATCGTGCGCTTCAGGCCCTCGGACAGCCCGCCCAGCGTGGCGGGGGTCGGGTTGTCGGCGGCACGCGTGTAGAACACCGTGTAGAAATCGTTGCGGAAGGCGTCATCCGGGTGGATCACCGGCAGCCACTGCGACCACTCCGGCATCGGGATGTTCACCGGCAGCTGGCGGAAGTTGAGCGTGGCGTAGCGATCGACCACGCGATCGACCTCGGCCTGCGCGGTCCCGTTCGGGAACAGCCGACCCTGCAGGTCGCGATCGTTGTTCAACACCGCGTCGATGCCGGCGCCGGCCGCCCATTCGTAGGCCGGTCGCGCATCCAGCCCTGCACCGGGCTGATAGGCCGGGTTCCACGGCCGCGCCTGCGCGACCACCGGCTGCGGCAGGCTGCGGAGGTACGAGGCGATCTGCTCGCCCTGGACGCGGCTGAGCCGGTGGAATACCGAGCGGGCGATGATCGATTCGTTGGAGTAATTGAAGTACTTCAGGTCGCGGCCGTCGGCGGCATGGCAATCGGCGCAGGCCGCCCGCAGCCGGCCGGTGACGGCGCCGCCATTCATCTGGTTGTCGAGCGAGTCCACCCACGGGTCGTAGAGCGCATCGCGCTGCGACCAGAGCGCGCGACCGGCACTGATGTCGGCTGGCGCCGACCGCGGCGCCGTCCACTGCGTCGGGTTGTCCAGCGCGATCTGCGCGGTACTCAGCACCCGATTGGCCGGGTTGTCCCCGCGCAGCAGGTTGAAGTCGACGATCCGGAAGCCGAGGCTCTGCAGGTCGGCATCCCGATGCGTGAAGGTGAAGGTGTTGCTGCCGGTGCGCAGGCCACTCACTGGCACGGTCAGCCGCACGGTGCGGAAGCCGCCGCCGAGGCCGCCGTAGTCCTCCTCGCCATCGCCAACGATGCGGATGTTGGTGTTGCCGTAGACCCGCGAGCCCTCGATGAAGTGCTTCAGCGGAATCGCCGCGCCGCCGTTGACGCTGACCGTGGCCTTGACCTTGCCGGTGTTCTTGTCGTCGGCCAGATGGTGATAGCCGCAGGCATTGCAGCGCAGATACAGATGGGTGATGCCGCTGATGTCGCCGAGATTGACCGTGAGCTGCTTGCTGGTGCCGGCCGGGCCGAGCACTTCGACAGGCAGCGCCGCTACCGCCGGGGCCGGCGACGCGCGGACGCTGATCGATACCGGCGCGCTGTTGAGCAGGGTGCCGCGACCGTCGCGGGTGCGCAGCGTCAGCGTGTGGGTGCCGACGGCCAGTCCGCTGACCGAAAAGCTGTAGGGCGCGCTGGTATCGCTGCTGTGCACGGCGCCGTTGAGCAGCAGGGTCGCCTCGGCGATGCCGTCGGGGTCCGAGGCGTTGGCCTGCACGGCCACGGTCTGGCCGGCGGTGAACTGGGCATTCGCGGCCGGCGCGGTGATCGCCGCGACCGGCGGCTGGGTCGGGGCGCGGACCGAGATCGTGACGGCCGGACTGTCCAGCAGATTGCCCAGCGCATCCTTGGTGCGCACCAGCAGGCTGTGCGTGCCGACCGGCAGCGCGTTGACGGTAAAGCTGTAGGGATCGGTGCTGTCCAGGCTGTGGTACACGCCATTGATCCAGAGCCGCGCGGCCTCGATGCCGTCCGGGTCATCGGCCTCGGCACGCACGGTCAGGGTCTGACCCAGCTCGATGACGGTGTTCGCCGCGGGCGCGGTGATGGCCGCACGGGCCGCCGGGTTCACGCTGATCGCGCGCGCAGGGCTGTCGATCAGGGTGCCCTGCGTGTCGCGCGCCCGAACCATCAGGCTGTGGCTGCCGACCGGCAGATCATCAATCGTGAAGGCGTACGGCGCGGTCTCGTCGAGGCTGTGGAACTCGCCATTGATCCAGAGCCGCGCCCCGCTGATGCCGACGCTGGCGAAGGCCTCGGCGCTGACGCTGACCCGCTGGCCCAGCGTGTAGCTCGCATTCGCCGCCGGCGTCGTGATCCGCGCATAGGACGGCTGGCTGGCCGGGTTGACGGTGATGCTGACCGGCGCGCTATCGAGGCTGTTGTCCAGCCGGTCGCGGGTGCGAACGAGCAGCGTGTGCGTGCCCGCCGCCAGACCGCTGACGGTGAAGGCGTAGGGACTGTCCTCGCTGCTGCTCAGGCTGTGGAACTGGCCGTTGACCCACAGCCGCGCCGCCGCGATGCCATCCGGGTCCGCGGCGTCGGCCTGCACCGTGACGGTCTGGCCGACGGTGAAGCGGGCGCCCGCCGCCGGGCTGGTGATCGTGCTGAAGGGCCGGGCCACGGTGATGCTGACCGCCGGACTGTCGACCGTGTTGCCCCGGCGGTCCTTCACCCGGACCATCAGGCGGTGCGTACCCGCGGTCAGCCCGGCCACCGAGAACTCGTAAGGTGCCGTGGTGTCGATGCTGTGGTATTGATCGTTGATCCAGAGCCGCGCTGCCTCGATGCCTTCAGGGTCGCGGGCGGTGGCGTAGACCCGCAAGGTCTCGCCGAGGGCCACGATGCTGCCCTCCGTGGGCGTGCCGATGCGTGCGTAGGTCGTCTGTGCCAGCGCCGACGAACTGAAAAGCAGGCCCAACAGGCCCAGCAGCGGGACCGGATCGAAACGATGCATGAGGGATGCGGCTCTGAGGTCGCCCTGCCGGCGATGACGAAGATTCGGTCGGCACGCCGATGCCGCGGTGGCAGACCGCAGGGCGTTGTGTGAACGCCATCACGGTAGGACCATGCGCATACGTATGCATTGATAAAAAAGCGCGTTTGTCAGTCAAGGTTCAGAAATTATGAAATGCTTTGACGATGGAGTGCGTCGCGGTCGATGGATCAGCACGCTCAGCAAGAGTGATGTGTGATGTACGATGTTTGGCATCAGCGTTCGGAGTCTTGCCATGCGAACCACCCTTGCCATCGACGACGATGTGCTGGCCGCCGCCAGACACCTCGCGGAGCGCGATCACAAGAGCATCGGCGAGATCATCTCGATGCTCGCGCGTCGGGAGCTGACCCGCAGCGCACAAGAAGGACAGGCCGTACGCAATGGCATTCCGCTCCTGCCGAATCGGACTGCGGTGCCGGTAACCATGGATCTGGTCAATCAATTGCGCGACGAGCAGCCATGACGTGCTATCTGCTGGACGTCAATGTACTGATTGCACTCGTCGATTCCGGGCACATTCAACACGACCCGGCTCACGACTGGTTTGGCCGAGTCGGCCACCAGGCATTCGCCACCTGTCCCATTACCGAAAACGGCCTGCTGCGGATCGTCGGTCACCCCAGGTACCCGAACTCGCCAGGCCCGCCCAGCGTGGTTGCGGGCGCCTTGGCAGCCATTCGACGCCTGCCGGGACATATATTCTGGCCCGATAGCATCAGCCTGGTGCAGAGCGAGTTGATCGACCCCTCGTTGCTATCGAGCCACAGTCGCGTGACTGACAGTTACTTGCTGGCACTCGCCAGAGCGAACAAGGGCAAGCTCGCAACCTTTGACCATAAACTGGCCACTCAAGTCATCGCCGAAGGGAGCGGCGCGCTGGAATTGCTGTAATGAGCAGCGCCTGCGGCTCGCGGCACGAACCTCAGCCCATCGGCACATATCGCGGCTCGGCAGCGATCCGCGCCAGCCACGCACGCAGCGCCGGATAACCCGCAAGGTCGAAACCGCCCTCGTGGGCGACGTGGGTGTAGGCGTACAGCGCGAGGTCGGCGGTGGTCAGCGACTCGCCGACCAGATACGGCGTGCGTGCCAGTTGCGCCTCCATCACCGCCAGCGCGCGATGGCCGCCGGCCTGCTTTGCTTCGTACTCGGCGCGGCGGGCCTCCGGCAGGCCGAGGTACTTGGCGATGTAGCGGGCCACCGCGATGTAGGGCTCGTGGCTGTACTGCTCGAAGAACTGCCACTGCTGCACCTGCGCCAGCGCGTAGGGCTCGCTGGGCAACAGCCGGCTGTCGCGGGCGAGGTAATTCAGGATCGCGTTCGACTCCCAGAGGCAGCGCCCGTCGTCCAGCTCCAGCACCGGGATCTTGCCGTTCGGGTTCAGCCGCAGGAACTCGGGCTGCCGGGTGGCGCCGGCCAGAATGTCCACCGGCACCCAGGTGTAGGGCAGCCCCAGCAGCGCGCAGACCAGCTGCAGCTTGTAGCAATTGCCGGACTGCGCATCGCCGTAGAGCTTCATCGCAGGCCCCTCAGCCGGCCAGCAGCGGATCAAGCCCGCCGGCGCGGTCCAGCGCCACCAGATCGTCGTGACCGCCGACGTGGGTGTCGCCGATGTAGATCTGCGGCACCGTCCGCCGCTGCGTGCGCTCCATCATCTCGGTGCGCTTCGCCGGATCCTGGTCGATCCGGATCTCCTGGATCGCGGTAACGCCCTTGGCCTTCAGCACGTTCTTCGCGGCGGTGCAGTAGGGGCAGACGGCGGTGGTGTACATC
>Ga0075154_10000650_pt1 | contig 28298 bp, 20 predicted proteins | sample JI71714BDNA_FD_70965 | JGI IMG/M metagenome (GOLD analysis project Ga0075154, IMG submission 70965) | Wastewater effluent complex algal communities from Wisconsin, to seasonally profile nutrient transformation and Carbon sequestration -... | ecosystem: Engineered > WWTP > Effluent > Algae...
GAACTGTTTCATGGGTCGGATGTGTGTCGTTTTGCTTTGGTACGACGAAATTAGAAGGGTGGGTGACGGTGCTGGAGGACCTTAACAGGAGTTTAACAGCGGTCATTGGCCATTGCCGTGTGTATCGGCAAGCACCGTGCCTTTTATGCGCAGCAGCACCACGGGTGCGTTGGTGGCGTTGCACTGCAGCGTAGCGGTCTTCTGGAACGGACCGGGGCGTCGGGTATCATATTTCAGCCCGACCTTCCCGGTATGACCCGGTAACACGGGTTCCTTTTCCCAATAGGGCACCAGGCATCCACAACTGGTGCGGAAGGTCTCGATGATCAGCGGTGCATCGCCTGTGTTGGTAAAGGTGAAGGTGCATGATCCGCTTGCTGCGTAGGGGATGATGCCGTAGTCAAAGAGAGTGGTATCGAAGGTGATCATCGGGCCGAGTTCCGGGTGCTTGCGATGGTTCGTGCTGAAGTCGCTTTCGAAGTGCAGGAACCAAGTGCTGGCGAGCAAAAGCGGGAGGGTGATGAGTTTCATGGGGCAAGGTTCGGGAGCTGTCGGCACCGACCTTCTGGATCTAACAGAACATTGACGAATGCATGCTTCCAAAGCCACTGGAACGGCCCCCTTCCGTGGAACCGGCTACCTTTGCGGCCCGCTGGAAATGGGTATCCGAACCCACCGGCGAACAGCATGGCATCAGCAGAGATCCCCAAACGGTTCGAACCCGCGCAGAGCGAGGACAAGTGGTACAAGCACTGGATGGAAAAGGGCTATTTCCGGAGCGTGCCGGATGAGCGTGAGCCCTACACCGTGGTGATCCCGCCGCCGAACGTGACGGGCGTGCTGCACATGGGGCACATGCTGAACAATACGATCCAGGACGTGCTTGTGCGGCGTGCACGCATGCAGGGCAAGAACGCTTGCTGGGTGCCAGGTACCGACCATGCGAGCATCGCCACGGAAGCAAAGGTGGTGCGATTGCTCGGTGAGCAAGGCATCAAGAAGAGCGCCATCGGTCGGGAGGAATTCCTGAAGCACGCCTTCGCCTGGAAGGAGAAGTACGGCGGCGTGATCCTGGAGCAGTTGAAGAAGCTCGGAGCGAGCTGCGATTGGGACCGCACGCGGTTCACCATGGAGCCGGACCTGAGCGAAGCGGTCATCGACGTGTTCATCGACCTCTACAAGAAAGGCTTGGTGTACCGTGGCCTGCGCATGGTGAACTGGGATCCCGTGGCCCTCACCGCCGTGAGCGACGAAGAGGTGATCCACAAGGAGGTGAACTCGAAGTTGTATTTCATCCGCTACAAGATCGATCAGATGATCAGTGGATCAGATGATCAGAAAATTGAAGAGGAGCCCGCGTACATCACCATTGCCACCACTCGGCCGGAGACCATTTTGGGTGATACCGCGGTCGCGGTGCATCCCGAAGACGAACGTTATGCGCATCTGAAAGGCAAGCGGGTGTTGGTGCCGTTGATCGGGCGCAGCATTCCGGTGATCTTCGATGAATACGTGGAGCGTGAATTCGGTACCGGTGCGTTGAAGGTGACACCGGCGCACGACGTGAACGACTACGAGTTGGGCAAGAAGCACAACCTCGAGACCATCGATATCCTGGAGCCGAACGCCACGTTGAGCGCTGCGGCGCAACTGTACGTGGGTGAGGATCGGTTCATCGTGCGCAAGAAAATCGCGAAGCAACTGGAGGCCGAAGGTTTCCTGGTGAAGACCGAGGACATCGTGAACAAGGTGGGCACCAGCGAGCGAACCGACGCGGTGATCGAGCCACGCTTGAGTTTGCAGTGGTTCGTGAAGATGAGCGAACTGGCGAAGCCCGCGTTGGACGTGGTGATGGACGGTCGTGTGAAGCTGCATCCGCAGAAGTTCGCCAACACCTACAAACACTGGATGGAGAACGTGCGCGATTGGTGTATCAGTCGCCAGTTGTGGTGGGGGCAGCGCGTGCCGGCCTGGTACAATGCGAACGGAGATTTCGCCGTGTGCAAGACCGAAGCGGAAGCCATCGCACACTTCACCGCAGCGGGCCAGAGCATTACGGGCATCGTTCAGGACGAAGATGTCATGGACACCTGGTTCAGCAGCTGGTTGTGGCCCATCAGTGTGTTCGACGGCTTCAAGGATCCGGACAACGCCGACATCAAGTACTACTACCCCACCAACGATCTGGTGACGGCTCCGGAGATCCTCTTCTTCTGGGTGGCGCGCATGATCATGGCTGGCATGGAGTACAAGCAGGAGGTGCCGTTCAAGAACGTGTACCTCACGGGCATCGTGCGCGATAAGATCGGTCGCAAGATGAGCAAGAGCCTGGGCAACAGTCCGGACCCGCTGGAGCTGATCGAGAAGTTCGGCGCCGATGGGGTGCGTGTGGGCATGCTGCTCACATCACCGGCTGGCAACGACCTGCCGTACGACGATTCGCTCTGCGAGCAAGGGCGCAACTTCAGCAACAAGATCTGGAACGCGTTCCGGCTCGTGAAGGGTTGGAGTGTGGATGGTCGTCCGCAGCCGGCTTCATCCGCTGCTGCAGTGGCTTGGATGGAAAGCCGCGTGCAGCGTGGCACCGCAGAGATCGATGGGCTCTTCGCGCAGTTCCGCATCAGCGAAGCGTTGATGGCCACGTACAAGCTGGTGTGGGACGATCTGTGCAGCTGGTACCTGGAAAGTGTGAAAACCGGTTTCGTGGAAGGTGTAGCCGAGCCGATCGACCAGCAGACCTACGACGCCACGGTGGCCATCTTCGAGGAGGTGATGAAGTTGTTGCATCCTTTCATGCCCTTCCTGAGCGAAGAGGTGTGGCACTTGCTGCGTGAGCGCAAGGCCGGTGAGGACATCATCGTGTCCGCTTGGCCGAAGAGTGGCGAAGGGGATGTGAAGTTGGAAGCCGAAGTGCAACATGCCTTCGAACTGGTGAGCGCAGTGCGCAATGTGCGCAACGAAAGGGGCATGAGCCCCAAGGAGGCGGTGGAGATCCAAGTACGATCACGCGACTCCGGCTCGGAGGCTGGAGTGACAATGCGGCCTGGCGTCTCCGCCTTGGTGAACAAACTCGCGAACGTGTCAGCCATCGCCGAGGTGGAGAAGGTGAGCGAAGGTTCGGTCACCTTCCTGGTGGGCACCAACGAGTACGCGGTGGACCTGGGCGGTAACATCGACACGGAAGCAGAAGCCAAGAAGGCCGAGGCTGAACTCTCGCACCTGCGCGGGTTCCTCGCTAGTGTGGAGAAGAAACTCAGCAACGAAAGGTTCGTAGCTGGCGCTCCGCCTCAGGTGTTGGAGATAGAACGCAAGAAGAAGGCGGACGCTGAAAGCAAGATCAAGGCGTTGGAGGCACGATTGGCGCAATTGGCTGATTAGTGGAACTGCGAATTCGCTGATATGATCGCGGTTCATATCACGGTCAGTACTTTATGAAGCGTGCTGTCCCTGTGGAGGTGCGGATCAAATAGGTGCCATTGGCCAGTGAGTGAACATCCAGGAGGATGCTGTTGGCCCCGCCCGTTGCGGGAACTTCGATCGTGCGTCCATCGATGGAGTAGACGCGGTAGTTCTTGTCGGTGACATCCGCGAAAAGAACGTTAAGCGTTTCTGTTGCTGGATTCGGTACCAGGCGTGTTTGCCGCTGTTCTTGCGACTGCTCTTGACCCCCAACGCTGTACTCAACAGCATGGCTCGTCGTATTGGTGATGATGGGTGGGTTGAAGTCGAAGTAGATGGCAGCCGTATTCTCAAGGACATCGCCGAATGTGATGCCACCGCGTGGTTTGATGCGGAAGGAAATGGCACCTTGGCTACCGGCCAGGTCGCTGGTGCTGTCCGGAAGGTTGATATTGTTGAAGGTGAAGCTCAGTGATCGGTCCGGGTTGAACGAAGGTGTGAAGGCGTGTGTGGCACCGAGGATCTCGAGAGAAGTGATGTCCAGATCGCTCTCGATGGTGTCTCGGATCACCACGGTCTCGGCGGCAGCGGTGCCGGTGTTCTGGAAGCGGATGTTGTAATCGATCCACTCATCGATGTCGGCGAAATACAGGTTGTCATCGAAGCCCGTACTGGTCCGGCCTGTCTTGTCGTTGGGGTCGTAGCTGCCGGTGACCGTGACCGGTGTTATCGCGGTGTTATTGGTCGTGTTGGTCTCTGCACCGGCATTGGTGACGGTCGCGACATACGTCAGTTGGATCCCGAGCAAGTTAACGTTGGCCGGTACCAGCGCATGGAAGGTGCGTGAAGCGGACCCGTACGGAGGGATAACTCCAAGGTCCCATTGCCCATTGATGGGAGTGGGGTTCAACAACAGGCCATCGAAGGTCAGATCCAAGGTCACGTTGTCACTTGGGAAGGCTGAAAGATTCCTAACGTGAACCCACACTTGCGTTTGGAAACCCGGACGAGCGTTGGAAGAATGCACGGAAACTGCAAGATCCAAGGGCGAAGAGCTCAAGTTGGCGAAGTCGGAGATGACGGTCGGATCACCGGCGTCCACGGTGATGCTTGCCGAACCCGTTACGGGGCAGATCTGCTCTTCGTTCGGGTTCGTGCTCTGGGCAATGGTGTACGTGCCGAAGTCGAGGTTGCGTTGGTAGTTGCCGTTGCCATCCGTGATCGCGAACTGGTTGCCCGGATCGATCGAGAGGATGCGATAGGGAAGAGCGAGATCGAAGCCATTGAAGGTGCAATCCTCGTTGGCATCGTGGTAGACACGACCGCTAACGCTGCCACAGGGTCCAAGTATTTCTGGAACTGAGCCAGTGTAGGTGGTGGAGCAAAGTGGCCCACCACTGCCACCATCCGCGAGGATCGAAGAAATGAGTTCGTAATCGCCGGCCGGTAGATCCGTAATGGTATAAGGCACATTCCATGCGGGGCCGTGTAGTTGGCTGTATCCACCTCCAATACGGACCACCTCCATCAAACTAGCAAAGGGGCCATCCATTACGATCGTCATGCTACCGTTGTTCTGGCCTGCACACGCAGGGGAGGTTGCTTGGACCATGATCGACGAGGGCTCGGCTGGCATGATCACACTGGTCAGGTCCACATCACCGGGGCATCCATTGGCGTCCCACACGGTGATCGTACCGAATGAGGGCCCGCATAGACCCATGATGGTCAGATCACCAGCGCCGAAGCCGCCCTCGATGACCCCCGGAGGATAGCTGTAGGGCTGGACTCCACCGTATGGCGTTTGTGCAATAGCGATGCCCGTACACATGTTCTGGCAATCGGGTTGCAGTTGAATGGATGACCCTCCGGACCCCATGGCGAAAACGGCTTCGACCGTACCGGTGGTTTGTGCAGTGTTAGAAAGGCCATCGGTCACTGTTACGGTGTAGTTCCCTGCCGCCAGATCTTGGATCGCTTGCGTTGTGGCACCATTCGACCATAGGTAGGAATATGGTGGAATACCTCCGTTGGCACTGGCGGTGATCGTGCCGTTGTTCAGGTTGCACCGTGCAGGTGAGACGTAAACGGAGACTTCCACACCGAAAGCGATGGTGAGGTTCAAGATGAACGCAGCGGTGGTGAGTAAAACCTTCATGGTGATCGGGATCAAGCGCGTATGAACCGAACGACGTGGTTGCTTCCATCCCTCGTGTGGAGGCGAGCTAGGTAGTAACCGGGTTCAAGTATAGAGACGTTGAAAGTGTTGTTCGTCGGAATGAACGAGCGCACTAATCGGCCGTCGGTCGCAAGCACATCGACCAGGATCGGTGGTGAGTTGAACCCCGTGATACTCACAAGTTCTGTTGCTGGATTCGGGGAAACGACGATCGTCGGCACTTTATCTGGATCGCCCTTCACCGAAGTGCTGAAGTCCACCACATGGCTCGTGGTGTTGGTGATGATGGGTGGGTTGAAGTCGAAGTAGATGCCCGCGGTGTTCTCCAGGATATCGCCGACCATGATGTCTTCCTCCGGTTCGATGCGATAGCTGATGTAGCCCTGGCTACCGAGTGGATCGGTGGTGCTATCGGGGAGACCGATATCGTTGAAGGTGAACACGAGCTCGCGGCCTTCACCAAAGGAGGGCACGAAGTCGTGCGAAGCACCGAGGATCTGGAGCGAGGTGATGTCGAGGCCGGTATCGAGCACGTCGCGGATCACCACGGTTTCTGCGGCGGCCGTGCCAGTGTTCTGGAAGCGTACGGTGTAGTCAATGTGGTCATCCAGGTCTAGGAAGTACTGGTCGGCACTGGTGCGGCTGCTGGTGAGGCCTTGTTTGTCGTTGGGGTCGTAGCTGCCGGTGATGGTGACATCGATGAACGCGGTGTTGTTCGCGGTATTCACTTCACTGATGCTGTTCGTCGCGTTTACGCCGTAATTCAGGTTGGTTCCGAGCAAGTTGATGTCCGCCGGAACCGCTGCGTTGAATTGGAAGTGCTGCGAAGCATAGGGCGCGAGCACGGGGACGTTCCACGTAGCGGCGCTTGGGTTCAGGAGGATGTTGTCGTACGAAAGAGCGATGGACACCGATCCGCTCGGGAATGCCGAGTTGTTGATGACATGGATGGAGACCTGGGTGGAGAACCCGGGCCTTGCCGCGGTGCTGTTGATGGAAACGTTGAGGTCATGCGGGACCGTGCTCAGGTTGGCGAAGTCTTGGATGACTATCGGTGTTGTGGCATCCAGCGTGAGGTCGGCAGAACCCTGAACAGGGCAAAGAGGATCCTCATTCGCGGTCGTGGTCTGGGCGACGGCGTAACTCCCGAAGTCGAGGTTACGCTGGTAGTTGCCAGCGCCGTCCGTGATGGTGAACTGGTTGCCGGGCTCGATGGTGAGCACACGGTAAGGCTGGGCGAGGTCGAAGCTGTTGAAGGAGCAATCCTCATTGGCATCGTGGTACACACGGCCGCTGATGCTACCGCAAGGTTGAGGCAAGGCGCCGACGGTCGCTTGAGCGGCACTGGTGCAATACATCACGCCGGGTTGTTCCAATCCGGGCAGCCCTGAACCGAATTCACTCCACGTGTACACATCGTACGTTCCGGGTGCTAAGCCACCCAAAGTGTATGGCCCGTCACTGTTGAAGGAATAGATGACCTCTTCGTAGTCAACGTAGACCATGAACGCCGCGTAGCCGAACGCTCCCGCTCCGCTCATGATGATGGCACCGTTCGCTTCGCCACCACAAGCAGGTGTTGTGCTTAGCACCAGCGGGGGGGCTGAGATCCCGTCCATGATCCACCCTTCAATGGTACCGGTGCAACCGTTGGCGTCGGTGACAGCGATCGTGTTCACGCCGGGACAAACACCCGCGAACGCTACAGTGCCGTTTCCGGCCACATTGTTCATCACTTGTGGCGAAGGGAAGTCGTACGTATAAGGTGCGGTGCCTCCCAAACTGGCTACTGGGATGAACCCCCAGGCAGAGCACGCGCCATCGCATGCAGACCGCAACGGCAGCAGCTCTACTGCGCCTAGTGAAGTATTGGTGAGTACGACCGCATCAGCCTGTGCAGTACCGCCAAGGCCGTCGGTCACTACCACGGTCCAAGTGCCTTCACAAAGGCCTTGGATGGACGGTGTGCCTTGCCCGGAGGGTGGTGCGGGGGACCAAGCGAACGTGTAGGGCGGCAACCCACCGTTCACCACAGCGGTGGCATATCCGTTGCACGCACCGCAGGTGGCATTGGACACTGAAACGGTCACCGTGACCGCCATGGCGCAGGTGCCGATGAATGAAGCGAGGCCTAGGGTGATATTTCTGATCATAGCGAGAGGTTCTGACCGATTGACGGGTGCTGCCCCCTTCGGTTGTGTGAAGATGGTGAAACGATATGGCATTGACCAACACTGGAAGGTCGTGCGATAGACACGCGATCGGAGGGTTACCTTCGCAGCATCGCCCGCGACCTCACATACGCCGCCATCGACATCGGTTCCAACGCCGTGCGCCTGCTCGTGGGCGAGGTGATCGAGCGGGAGGATCATCCGGTCATCAAGAAGCAGACACTCGTACGTGTGCCGATCCGCTTGGGCGAGGACGTTTTCGACTTCGGCTCCATCGGCGCGGGGAAGCGCGACTACCTGATCAAGAGCTTGAAGGCATTTCGGCTGCTTACGGACGTATATGGGGTGCCCTACCTACGGTGCTGCGCGACGAGCGCGATGCGCGAGGCGAGCAACAGTGCCGAAGTGATCGCGCGGGTGGAGATGGAGAGCGGCGTACACATCGAAGTGATCGGCGGCCGTGTGGAAGCCGACCTGATCGTGAACACGTTCTGGACACAGGACCTGTTGAAGGATCGCAGCTACCTCTACATCGATGTAGGTGGTGGCAGCACGGAGCTCACATGGCTTGAGAAAGGGCGCAGGGTGAAGAGCGCGAGCTTCAAGATCGGTACAGTGCGTACGCTTAAGGGCAAGGTGCAGCCAGAGAGTTGGGCCGAAATGCGGGCCTTCTTGGAAGACCTGCGTGAGCAACACGGATCACTCATGGCCATCGGGACCGGTGGTAACATCAACCGCATCTTCAAGGAGAATGGCAACGCCTTCGGTGAGCCGCTCTCACGGGCCGATATCCGGGCCCAGCGCGACCGCATCGCCAACTACTCCTTCGATGACCGCGTGAAGGTGCTACGCCTTCGTCCGGACAGGGCTGACGTGATCATCCCCGCGGCGGACATCTTCCTGCAAGTGATGGACCATGCGGGCATCGACGAGGTCTTCGTTCCAAAGGTCGGTCTGGCCGATGGGATCATCTACGACCTCTACATGCGGCAATACGGGAATGTGCGCTACCCGAAGGTGGAGCCGGTGGAAGCGTGATCAACCTGCATTGCGGAACTCGCCGGGTGTTCGACCCTCCAACTTCTTGAAGAGCCGCGCGAAGTAGTTCGGATCGCTGAAGCCGCTTGCGTAGCACACCTCCTTGATCGGCACCTCCGGACGCTGGAGCAACTGTTTGGCGTGGTTGATGCGCTCGTGCAGGACCAATTGGTTCGGACCCATGCCGAACTGGTCGGTGAAGGCGCGGTAGAACGCGCTGCGGCTCATGCCTGCCAACTCGCAGAGCTTCTGCACGGTGATGGGCTCGGTGAGGTTCCGCCGTATATGTTCCACCACGGCTTTGAAGCGCAGGTTCCACGGCGCATCGGCCCCGTTGTGGAACACGTCGGCACGGTTCTGCAGGCGGATGATCGCCAGCACGATCTCCTTGATCAGCAGGTCGGCGAGGATATCCTTCAGCGGATCGGTGCCGCTCAAGACCCGCACCATGCGATCGCTCAAGCGTGCCAGTTCATCATCGTTCTGCAGGAAGGCCCGGTTCGGATCCACCGTCCACGCCTGTCCATCGGGCATCGGGCGCTGTTCATTCAGGTAGTCCAGCTGCCGCGTGAAGTGCGCCTGCTCGATCACCAAGGCCGTGCATTGCGTGGGCTTCCATGGCGTGGCATCGGGGAAGTCGATGTCCATGGCGCCGTTGTGCGGCACCAGAACGGTCTGCCCCGGCACGTAGTCCAGCACGCGCTGGTCACCGTCCACATGCAAGGACTTGCGCCCGCGCAACATACTGGTGATCGTGAAGCCGGAAAAGGTGAGGTGGATGTCGCGCGCGGCCTGCCGGGTCTCATACACGTTCAGCTCGCAACGCTCCAAGCTATACGCGCGGCGGTGCTCGATGGTGGTGCGCACCTGGGCCTCGGGGGTGAGGGATACCAGCTGTAGGGTGTGGGTTCGCCCGTTCATCGCAGCATGAAGATAAGGGCCATGGGGATGGAGTGGAACCTGACGTTGGTCAGTTGGGACGATCGTGCTATCCGTTGGGATGGACGTGAAGGCCTTTTGCTACTGGGCACGGCCACCTTGGCTGCCGTAATCAAACAACGCACACATGGCAACCGCAACTCGTTCCAAGCCGGTCACCTTCCCCGGCACCGACATCCGCTTCAAGGATCGCTACGACCACTACATCGGTGGTCAGTGGGTGAAACCGGTGAGCGGTGAATACTTCGACAATATCAGTCCGATCAACGGGCAGGTCTTCACCCAAGCGGCACGGGGCAAGAAGGAGGATGTGGAACTGGCCATCGCCGCCGCGCACAAGGCCTTCGTGACCTGGAGCCGCAGCACGCCCACCGAGCGCAGCAACATCCTCAACCGCATCGCGCAGGTGATCGAGGACAACAAGGAATACCTGGCCACCATCGAGACCATCGATAACGGCAAGCCCATCCGCGAGACGATGAACGCGGATCTGCCGCTGGTGATCGACCACTTCCGCTACTTCGCGGGCGTGATCCGTGCGGAGGAAGGCTCCATCAGCGAGCATGATCCTGACACGGTGAGCATCGTGCTGCATGAGCCCATCGGTGTGGTGGGTCAGATCATCCCATGGAACTTCCCGCTGCTCATGGCCACCTGGAAGATCGCACCAGCACTGGCCGCAGGCTGTTGCGTAGTGGTGAAACCCGCCGAACAAACGCCCACGAGCATCATGGCCATGATGGAACTGATCGGACACCTACTGCCCGATGGTGTGTTGAACGTGGTGACCGGTTTCGGACCCGAGGCCGGTAAGCCCTTGGCACAGTCGCCGCGCATCGCCAAGGTGGCCTTCACCGGTGAAACCACCACGGGCCGCTTGATCATGCAGTACGCCAGCGAGAACTTGAACCCGGTGACGATGGAGCTCGGTGGCAAGAGCCCGAACATCTTCTTCCCGTCCGTGATGGACGCCGACGATGCGTTCCTCGACAAAGCGATCGAAGGAGCGGTGATGTTCTGCCTGAACCAAGGTGAGGTCTGCACCTGCCCGTCGCGTCTGCTGGTACACGAGAGCATCTACGACAAGTTCATGGAGCGTGTGATCGCGCGCGTGAAAGCCGTGAAGCTCGGCAGTCCGTTGGATGGTGGCACCATGCTTGGCGCACAGGCCAGCAATGACCAGTACGAGAAGATCCTCAGCTACATCGACATCGGCAAGCAGGAAGGTGCCGAGGTGCTCGCGGGTGGTGCTGCAGCGAAGTTGGAGGGCGACCTCTCCACGGGGTATTACATCCAGCCCACCGTGTTCAAGGGCCACAACAAGATGCGCATCTTCCAAGAAGAGATCTTCGGACCAGTGCTGGCCGTGACCACCTTCAAGAACACGGAAGAGGCCATCGCCATCGCGAACGATTCCGCCTACGGGCTGGGTGCCGGCGTTTGGACGCGGGATGCACATGAACTCTACCAGGTGCCGCGAGCGATCCAAGCGGGTCGTGTGTGGGTGAACAACTACCACGCCTACCCAGCGCATGCACCCTTCGGTGGCTACAAGAAGAGCGGTTTCGGGCGCGAGAACCACAAGATGATGCTGGGCCACTACCGCCAGACGAAGAACATGCTGGTGAACTACAGCAAACAGAAGCTGGGCTTCTTCTAAGAACAGATGATCGGTCGATCAGAAGACCAGAAAATGTCGCTTCACATGGACTGGTCTTCTGATCAACCGATGCTACGACCTTCTGATCTTTCGATCATCTAATCATCTGATCCTCTGATCATGTCGTTCATCCCCCGCATCACCGCCACGTTCGCTGCGCTTGAACTGATCGATGTGATCCGCAAGGCGCACGGCCCGTTGGTGTTCCATCAGAGCGGTGGCTGTTGCGATGGCTCGCAGCCGATGTGCTTCGCGAAGGACGAATTCCGGATGGGTGCGCAGGATGTGCGGCTGGGCGAAGTGGATGGGATTGAATTCTGGATGCACGCCGAGCAGTTCGAGTACTGGAAGCATTGCCAGCTCACCTTGGATGTGGTGAACGGTCGCGGTAGCAGCTTCAGTTTGGAGATCCCGTATGGAAAGCGATTCCACATCCGCTCGCGGCTATTCACGGAGCTAGAGCTACCGCGGCTTGAGCCTGTGCACCTAGTCAGTTGAACGGGCTCATCACATGCTAGCGAAGCCCTGGCGTGAGTTGGGCTTCTTTTTCTTCAAACCCTTCCCCCCTTGATCTCCTCCACCACCGCCGGATCCAGCAGGGTAGAGGTATCCCCCAAACTGCCCAGCTCGTTCTCCGCCACCTTCCGCAGGATGCGCCGCATGATCTTCCCGCTGCGTGTTTTGGGTAGGCCGCTCACGAACTGGATCTTGTCCGGCTTGGCGATGGGGCCGATCACCTTCGTTACCGTGGCGAGGATCTCGGCGCGGGCTTGGTCTGGGTCGGTGATGGGTTTTTCGGGGATGACGTAAGCATAGATGCCCTGTCCCTTGATGTCATGTGGATAGCCTACCACGGCACTCTCAACCACCCATTCACTTTCGTTGATGGCGTTCTCGATCTCGGCCGTGCCGAAGCGGTGCCCGCTCACGTTGATCACATCGTCCACGCGGCCGATGATGCGGTAGCGGCCTTCGCTGTCGCGGCGCGCGCCATCGCCGGTAAAGTAGTAGCCTTTGTAGCTGCTGAAGTAGGTCTGGCGGCAGCGCTCATGGTCGCCGTAGGTGGTGCGGATGATGCTGGGCCACGGGAATTTGATCGCGAGCAATCCTTCGGTATCATTTTCCAGGATCTCCTGTCCATCGGCGGTCAGAAGCACGGGTTGCACACCGGGCATAGGCCACGCGGCATAGCTCGGTTTCTCATCGGTGACTCCAGCAAGTGAAGAGATCAGAATGCCGCCGGTCTCCGTCTGCCACCAGGTATCCACGATAGGGCAGTGGTTCTTGCCGATGTGCTCCTTGTACCAATGCCACGCTTCCTCGTTGATGGGTTCGCCTACACTGCCGATCACCTTCAGGGAGGCCAACGAATACGGGTCCACGAAGTCGAGACCTTGCGCCATCAATGATCGGATCGCGGTGGGCGCGGTGTAGAAGATGTTGACCTTGTGCTTGTCGATCACCTTCCAGAAACGGCCCGCATCGGGGAAGGTGGGAACACCTTCGAACACGAGGGAGGTGGCTCCTGCGAGCAGCGGTCCATAGATGATGTATGAGTGCCCGGTTACCCAGCCCACGTCGGCCGTACACCAGAACACATCCTCTTCTTCGTACTGGAACACGTTGCGGAAGGTGTAATCCGTGTACACCATGTATCCACCGCAGGTGTGCACCACGCCTTTCGGTTTGCCCGTGCTGCCACTGGTGTACAGAATGAACAACGGATCCTCGCTGTCCATCGGTTCGGCGGGGCAGGTACCGTCCACCCGCTCCAGTTCTTCGTGCAGCCAGACATCGCGGCCAGCCTGCATCGTTACGGTATCGCCGGTGCGGCGGGTCACGATCACACGTTTCACGCCAGGGCAATTGCGCAGCGCCTCGTCCACCACGTTCTTCACCGGGATGCTCTTCGTGCCGCGTACCATACCATCACTGGTGAGCACGTAGGCGGCGTTGGCGTCAAGGATGCGGTCTTCGATGCTCTGCGCACTGAAGCCCGCGAACACCACGGAATGGATGGCACCGATGCGGGCACACGCCAGTACTGCCACAACCAACTCGGGGATCATGGGCATGTAGATGCAGACACGGTCGCCCTTCTGCACGCCGTTGCGTTTGAGCACGTTCGCGTAGCGGCACACACGTTCGTGCAACTCGCGGTAGGTGATGGCCTGCGCCGCTTCAGCAACGTCATTCGGTTCCCAGAGGATCGCGGTCTTGTCGCCACGTGTGGCGAGGTGCCGGTCGAGGCAATTCTCGGTGATGTTCAGCTTACCGCCGACGAACCATTTCACTTCGGGTGCCTCGAAGTTCCATTCCAGCACGGTGTCCCACTTCTTGCGCCACGTGAAGTGTTCGGCTTGGGCGGCCCAGAAAGCCTGCGGGTCACGGACGCTTTCAGCGTAGGCGGCACGGTACTCGTCGTTGCTGCGGATGCGGTGGAAGGACATGGCGAAGGTTCGCGTTGATGGAAGTCTCCCACAAGTATCGGCATTGCACCGATCCGTTGATCACAGTTCCGACGAACGTGTGGGTAGCCTGTCGTATTCACCTTTGAGCGCGAAGAGGCCAAAGAGGAAGAGTCCGATGGCGATGGGTAGCGTGATGCCCACGAAGACACCCCATTGGATCCACACGTCGGCCGTGGGTTTGCGGGCGATCTCGGCCTGCGCCATGAGGATGACCGCGATCAAGGCCACGAAGGCGAGGAGCATCCAAAGCAGGCCGAAGGCGCGTTTGAGCTGGTCCATGTCAGTCGGTGATATCGGTATCGATCCGGTTGCTGATGTACAAGGTGCCGATCACCAAACAAACTCCGGCGATGGCGATCGGATACCACAAGCCCACGAGCGCATCGGTATGGTACACGGTGGTGAGCAAGGTGGCGATGAACGGGGTGAGGCCACCGAACACACCGTTGCCAATGTGGTAGGGTAATGACATCGACGTGTAGCGGATCTTGGTGGGGAAGAGTTCAACGAGGAAGGCGGCGATGGGCCCATAGACCATGGTGACGTACAAGATCAGGATGAAGACGATGCCGACAAGCTTCCAGTAGATGCTATCAGGAACTTGTTTCGTTATGGTCTGGGTGGCCCTTGATCGATGGTCAGGCTGGGCTTGGAACATGGTGTCGGTCGAAACACCGATGACGTGCAAGCCGTTGGCGAAGTCGAAGGCATCCGTACGCTTCCGGATCTGATCGCCGTTGGGTAGTGCTTGCAATACTTCAGTTGATGTTGATCCACCAGCCATGGGCCAGCGTTCCGGGAGATCCGTGGCATGTTCCATGGCTTGGAACAGCGGACGGTAGGTGAACACCGCCAACACCATGCCCGCGACCATGATCCACTTGCGCCCCACGCGGTCGCTCCAGGCACCGAATACCACGAAGAAGGGTGTGGCGAAGAGGATGGCCCAGATCAGGATCGTGCGCGATTGATCGAAGTCGAGCTTGCAGGTGTTCTCCAGGAAACTCTGCGCGTAGAACTGCCCGGTATACCACACCACACCCTGGCCCATGGTAGCACCGAAGAGCGCGAGCAGCACCATCTTCAGGTTGCGCTTGTGTGCGAAGCTCTCCTTCACCGGGTTCGTGCTCGTCCGGCCTTCGCTCTTCAGTTTCGAGAACAGTGGGCTCTCGTTCATCTTCAAACGGATGTAGACCGATACGCCCACGAGCACGATGGAAAGCAAGAACGGTATACGCCAACCCCAGTCGTTGAACTTGGCGATCGACTTCGCTTCATCGCTGTCGAGCACATGGCGTGTGATCAGGATCACCCCGAGCGAAACGAATAGCCCGAGCGTGGCGGTTGTCTGGATCCACGAGGTGTAGAAGCCACGACGACCAGGTGGTGCATGTTCAGCCACATAGGTCGCGGCACCACCGTATTCACCGCCGAGCGCGAGGCCTTGGAGCAAGCGTAACACGAGCACGATGATCGGTGCCGCGAAGCCGATGCGCTCATAGCTCGGCACCAGTCCGATGCAGAATGTGCTGCCGCCCATGATCACCAGGGTGAGCAAGAAGGTGTACTTGCGGCCGACGAGATCACCGATACGCCCGAACACCAACGCACCGAAGGGCCGTACGATGAAGCCCGCAGCGAAGGTGGCCAGCACACTGAGCAACGCCGCCGTGGGGTTGGTCTTCGGGAAGAACTGCGTGGCGATCACCGTGGCCAGGCTGCCAAAGATGTAGAAGTCGTACCACTCTATCAAGGTGCCCAAGGACGATGCCCAGATCACCTGTCGGATGCCTTGCGGAGCTTTTTCGGTGGACCGTGCCATCGGAATGTGGACGCAAGATGGTGAATGCTTTGTCGCGAATGATCAAGCTATGTGCTATGCACGGGATACGCTCGTGCGCAACAAAGTGTTCAGACCTTCGCCCTTAGAAGAGCAGGTTGTTGTCGTTGCCGTACGGCCTACGCTGCTCGAACTTCAGGTCGCGCAGGATGCTTGCTTTCACGTTGATGCGGAAGGTGAAGCTCTTGCGAATACCGATCGGGACGATGTTGAAGTTGAATTCCCAGCAGTGCAGGTCCCAGTAGAGGTTCAAGCTCGTGGGTGTCCAGTCCTGAGCCACGAAGTCGTAGCCGCTGCTGAAGCCGAGCTTCCAATACTTCAGGATGTTGAGGTCGCCGTTGAAGAGCGCGCTCTGTCGCTGTGTATCGATGAATTCGTTGTTGGCGTAGGTGCGGGTGATGTCGTAGCTGTAGCTCACGCCCAGGTGCCACGGTACACTGAAGTTGATGCGCGCGCCTTTGCTGGGGTCGCTCTCTTCCACCACCTGTTGGTCATTGGTGCTACCCGTTGAGGGCGCCTGTCCGTACTTCTTGCTTTTCAGGTCGACGCCCAACGCCACGTTGGTGTAGGTCATCCGCGCGAGCCTGCCGGTCACCGAGCGCTCGCTCTGATCGATCCGCTGGCCCGCTTGGTTCACGGCGTATGGATCCCAGAGGCTCACCACGTTCACGTTGAGCTTGTTGAAGAAGGTGGTGCGTGCGGCCAAATTCACCGGCGACCACCGCAACGAATCCAGGAAGATGTCATAGTTGGTGGTGGCCCCCACATAATCGAACAACTTGATCTTCTTGAGCTGGATGGCATCGCTCACGGCGGCACTATCACGCATCGCCTTGCCATCGCGCACCTTGGCCTCTAGGTTCTGGATCAGTCCAAGGTTCACGGTACCGCTTTCGCCGGGCGTTGGTTTGCCATAGATGCCGATGTCGTAGGGCGAGTAGTTCGAGATGGCACCATCCACACCGAAGAAGCCTTCGATCTGGGTGGTCTGTTCGGGCCGGTAGTTGAAGCCAACGCTCGGCGTGATCACGTGGCGGATGGCTTTCAGTCGCTTCCCGCGGAAGGTGTACATGCCATAGACCTTGCTGGTGAGCGTGGCGCCCGCGCTCCATTCGAACGGTGCTGCGAACCCGGGTATCGTATCCGTGACGGTGAAGGTGGTGTCCTCCGTTCGGATCACCGTTTTGCGCAGCTGCTCAAAGTACATGCGATCGGTGAAGCGCACCTCGGGGTTCAGCGTCACGTAGCTGTTCTTCAACGTGGTGGTGACAGCAGCGGTGTGTCGGATGCCGTTCTTCATGTTGCGCGTGAGCGCGGGCAGGTTGGCCCACGAGAGCTGCTGTTCGGTGGTGGTGAGCCGGTTGTCGAAGTTGGCGGTGTAGGTCACGGCCACTTGATCATAGAATCGCGGCGTAGCTCCTACAGGCCGGAGTTTCTGGAAGGGCAGGATGCGCTGCACGTTGAAGGTGAGGCCGGGTACCGTGATGTCGAAGGTGCCGTTGAGCGTGTTCTGGCTGTGGCGCAGGTTCGCGGCCAGGTTGTACGGTTTGCCGGGCCATAGGTGGGTCCACGAGATGTTGCTCTGGAAGGTGTTACTGAGGTAGTCGACGGTGGAACTGTTGAGGTTGTTGGTGAAGTTCTGATTCGTGCCCACGTTCACTGCGGCGGTGAAGCGATCGGTGAGGCTGGCCTTCGGATCCACCTGGTGGTTCCAGCGGATGAAGAAGTTGCGCTGTTCGCTGAAGTTCGCGAATTCACGGTCGCCATTGAGCAGGCTGCTGTAGCTCAGGTCCACGTTTCCCCCGAAGCGGTAGCGTGTCTTGTAGCGGCTGCCGGCACGCAGGGCCCATGAGCCCCGGGTGTAGATGTCGCCCGTGAGGGAAAGGTCCACGTGGTCGTTGATGGGCTGGTACCAACCGCCGTTCAGGAGGTAATACCCCCGTGTTTCATCGAAGCCCCAGATGGGGATGAGCACCCCGGCGCTTCCGCCTTTCACGTTGGGGAACATCCCGAAGGGGATGGCCAGCGGCGTGGGGATCTTCCCGAACTTCATGTAGGCCGGCCCGGCGATGATCTTATCGTCGGGGATCACCATCATCTTGCTCACCTTGAAATGGTAGTGCGGCTTGGGGCGGTCGCAGGTGGTGATCATGCCGCCCTTGCTATGCACTTCGCCATCGGCGTGCCGCTTGCTCAAATTGGCGCTCACCCAGCTTTCCTGCTCGTGGGTGCGCACCTGGCGGATGAGGCCCTGCTTGGTCTTGAAGTTGTAGCGGATGCTGTCAGCCTCGATCACCGAGCCATCCTGCGTGAATTGCGGCTTTCCCTCCACGATTCCGGAGCTGTCCGGCGCACCAAAGGCCTGGGTTTCTTCGTTCTTGAAGTTGAAGATGATCCGGTCCGCGGTCATCTCCACATCGCCGTATTTCACCGTGGCGGCCCCATAGAGGTACACGGTTTGCTCTGCGATATCGTACCGCATGCTATCCCGGGCGCTGTACTTCACTTCTTCGTCCAAGGTCTGCGCGAGCCCGGGAGAAAGGCGGCACATCAACAGGAACGTGATGAAAACTGCACCGATCGTGGGAACCCTGCTGCCACCACCCCCTCTAGTTTCGCGCCGCAAGGGCATGGAGCAACGCGTATCCGACATGGAACAGGAGGAACGTCTTTCGGCGGGGCCGCAAAGTACGCAACAGCCTGTGCCCGATACTGAAGTGCTGCGCCGCCGGATATTGTTGAGGGCCCGCGCCGTACAAGCCACCCGCCAGCGCTGGAGCGTGGACCAGAACGCCGTGGAGTCGGGTATCCTCTGGAACCTGATGCGGTGCACGATAGCCTTGGCGTTGTTGCTGGTGGTGGGCGGCACCCATGCACAAACACCGGGCCGCGACCCCAACAAGATCCGCACGGTGGTGCTCGATGCCGGTCATGGCGGCAAGGACCCGGGTAACTTGGGTACCGGTCGGTACAAGACCACCGAGAAGCACATCTCGCTGAACGTGGCCAGGTTGGTGGGCAAGTACATCAACGAGACCTTCCCGGATGTGAAGGTGGTGTACACCCGGGAGGACGACACCTTCATCGAGCTCAAGGAGCGCTGCAACATTGCCAACCGTAACAAGGCCGATGTCTTCATCAGCATCCACTGCAACGCCAACGACAGCAAGGATCCGCATGGCTGCGAGACCTACGTGATGGGACTGCACAAGACCGAGGCCAACATGAAGGTGGCCCAGAAGGAGAACGCGGCCATTTTGCTGGAGGAAGGGCACGAACTGAAGTACGACGGATATGATCCCAAGGACCCCGAGAGCATCATCGCGCTCAGCCTGCGTCAGAACACCCACTTGGACCTCAGCCTCCTGCTCAGTTCATTGATCCAGAAACAGTTCAAGGAGCGCGTGGGTAGGCCGGACCGCGGGGTGAAACAAGCAGGATTCCTGGTGATCAGCTACAACACCATGCCCAGCGTGCTAATCGAACTGGGCTTCCTCACCAATCCCACGGAAGAGGATTACCTCCAGAAGGCTGAGGGCCAGGACTACATGGCCAGCGCCATCTACCGGGCGTTCAAGGAGTACAAGGGCATCGTGGAACGCGCTGGCTCAGGTTCCACGGTGGCCGAGACCCCCGTGGTGAAGCCGGATACTACACCCAAAGAGCCGATCAAGGATCCGGTGAAGCCGCCTGCGGAGAAGCCTGCGGCCACCTTGCCGGAGCCAGCATTGGTCTTCAAGGTCCAGATCGCCACCAGCAGCAAGCGCATCGGCACCAAGCCGCAGAACTTCAACGGGCTGGAAGGGGTGCAGGAACATCAGGGTGCGGGCCTCTATAAGTACACGGTGGGTGCGGAATCCACAGTGGAGGGCGCGCGTAAGCTGCAGGAGACCTGTAGGAGCAAGGGCTATTCGGAAAGTTTCATCGTGGCGTTCCGGAACGGGGAACGCATCGCGTTGCAGGAAGCCCTTAAATTAGCCGAGGCGCATTAAGCGTCGCACACTTTACTGGATGAAGATCAAACGGGAGTACTCCATCGCTGCGCTGGTCCTTGGGGGCGTTGGGCTGCTCATCTTCGGTGTCAACTTCCTCAAGGGGTTGGACCTCTTCCAGAAGCGCAACGTCTACCACGCGGTCTACAACAACGTCTCCGGCATCACCGGGGCCAGTCCGGTCTACTACAATGGGTTCAAGGTGGGGCAGGTGATCAAGACCTCCTTGTTGCCCAATGGCAGCGGCTATGTGGTGGTGAGCTTCCAGATCAACGAGGAATCACTGGCCATCCCCAAGAACACCAAGGTGCAGATCTACAGCGCCGACCTATTCACGCGCGCGCTTCAAGTACAGTTGGGCAGCGGTGAGCTCGCCTCGGCTGGAGATACCCTCATCGGCGATGTGCAACTGAGCCTCACCGATGCCGTAGGCGCGCAGATCGATCCACTGAAGGCCAAGGCCGAGGGCATGATCACCAAGGTGGACTCGGTGCTCAACGCCTTCCAGCAGATGCTGAACAAGCAGACGGTGAATGACATCGACAGCAGCTTCAGCAGCATCCGCGACGCGTTGGAGAGCCTGAGCCGCACGGCCGAGCGGATCGACAAGCTCGTGGCCGCTGAAAGCACCACGCTCAGCGCCACCGTGCGCAACTTGGAGACCGTGAGCGCCACATTGGCCCGCAACACCGACGAGTTGGACCACATCTTCACCAACTTGGACACCTTGAGCACCGACCTGGCCAAAGGTCGCCTGCGGAAGATCATGGACGACATGGCGCATACCAGTGCGGAGCTGAAGAAAGTGGCCACCGACATCGGCAACGGTGAAGGCACCATGGGTAAGTTGATGAAGGACGACAGCCTATACACCAACCTGAACCATGCCAGTGCAGAGCTCGATCTGCTGTTGGAGGACCTGCGAACGAACCCGAACAGGTACTTCAGTGTTTTCGGCAAGAAGGATCGATTGCCCAAGCTGAGCGACGCCGACATCGATCGCATCGGCAAGGTGCTGGAGAACGAAAAGAAGAACTGACCCATGGGTATCGGCAGCATCGTCTTCATCCTGTTGGTTGGTGCGGCCTCGTGGTTGTTCGGACGCAACATCATGCGGGTGCGCCGCAACATCCTGCTGGGTAAGGAGGAGGTGATCAATGACCGACCAGGCGAGCGCTGGGCCGTGATGACGCGTGTGGCCTTGGGCCAGAGCAAGATGGTCGTTCGTCCGATCGCGGGTTTCCTGCACATCATCGTTTATGCGGGCTTCGTCATCATCAACATCGAGGTGCTTGAGATCATCATCGACGGCATCTTCGGAACACACCGGGTGCTCTCGTTCCTGGGTGGTTTCTACGACTTCCTCATCGGTAGCTTCGAGTGGCTGGCCCTGGGTGTCTGGGTGGCCTGTGTCATCTTCCTGGTGCGCCGCAACGGCATCAAACTGAAGCGTTTCGTTCAAAAGGAGCTGGACGGCTGGCCGAAGAGTGATGCGAACCTGATCCTGTTCACGGAGATCGCCTTGATGAGCGCCTTTCTACTGATGAACGCAGCTGATGTCACCCTACAGAACATGGGTGCCGATCACTACGTGAAGGCCGGTGCTTACCCGGTCAGTGGGCCGCTGGCCTCTCTACTGAACTTACCTGCTTCTTCATCGACCACACTTGTTCTCATCGAGCGCATCTGCTGGTGGTTCCACATCATCGGCATCCTGGCCTTCTTGAACTACCTGCCATACAGCAAGCACCTGCATATCCTGCTCGCCTTCCCCAACACGTGGTACAGCAAGCTGAAGCCGAAGACGGAGATCGCCAATATGGAGCGCGTCACCGGTGAAGTGAAGAGCATGTTGGATCCGAGCATCGCGCCGCCGGAGATGGCCGCGCCGCGCTTGGTGGCTGGGCACGAGGTCACTGATCGTTTTGGCGCCAAGGACGTTTTCGACCTCAGCTGGAAGAGCTTGATGGATGCTTACAGCTGCACTGAGTGCGGCCGTTGCACCAGCGAATGCCCAGCCAACCTCACCGGCAAATTGCTGAGCCCACGCAAGGTCATGATGGACACCCGCGATCGCGTGGAAGAAGTGGGCAAGGTGATCGATGCCAAAGGCAAATGGGAGGATGACGGCAAGAGCCTGCACACGCGAATCACCGAGGAAGAGTTGTGGGCCTGCACAACCTGCAACGCCTGCACCCAGGCCTGTCCGGTCAACATCGATCCGGTGAACATCATCATGGAGATGCGCCGTTACCTGGTGATGGAGGAAAGCAAGACGCGCCCTGCATTGACCGGCATGTTCAACAACGTGGAGAACAACGGCGCACCGTGGGCGTTCGGGCCTGACAAACGATTGGATTGGACGCAACAATGAGGGTCAATATCAACACCGTTGTAGCGTCGCCCCACCGGGTCGACTTGAACTGATCGACAATGGAACAGTTGCAGATCCGCACCATGGCCGAGTTCGCCGCTGCCGGCGAAGTGCCCGAAGTATTATTTTGGGTGGGCTGCGCCGGTTCATTCGATGATCGGGCCAAGAAGATCACGAAAGCCTTCGTGCGCATCCTGAATGCGGCCAAGGTCAAGTTCGCCATCCTCGGGCAGGAAGAAACGTGCACCGGTGATCCGGCACGCCGTGCGGGCAATGAGTTCCTCTTCCAGATGCAGGCCTTGCAGAACGTCACCGTATTGAACGGTTATGGCGTGAAGCGCATCGTCACCGCCTGCCCGCACTGTTTCAACACCCTGAAGAACGAGTACCCGGCGCTGGGTGGCACCTACGAAGTGTTGCACCACACGCAATTCATCAATGCGTTGATGAAGGAGGGGCGTATCAAAGTGGAAGGTGGCAGCTTCAAAGGCAAGCGCATCACTTTCCATGATCCGTGTTACTTGGGCCGTGGCAACAACGAGTACGAAGCACCGCGCGAGGTGCTGTTGAAGCTGGATGCCGCGCTGGTGGAGTTGAAGCGGAGCAAGCAGAACGGCCTGTGCTGTGGGGCTGGTGGTGCACAGATGTTCAAAGAAGCCGAACCCGGAACCCGCGAGGTGAACATCGAGCGCAGCGAAGAGGCACTAGCTGCCGAACCACAGGTGATCGCTGCAGGATGTCCCTTCTGCAACACCATGTTGACGGATGGAGTGAAGCATTTCAACAAGGAGGGGGAGGTGAAGGTGATGGACATCGCGGAGATGATCGCGACCGCCAACGACCTGTAGGGGCGACGTTCACGTCGCCCGATATCCGTTCACGTCGCCCGATATCCGTTCACGTCGCCCGCGTTCGTTCCCATCGCCATGAACGTCCATCAGGTCCCGAGGTTCGACCCGGCACGCCATCACCGCCGTTCTATCCGGAAGCGTACATACGATTATGGTACACCTGGCTTTTATTTCGTCACCTTCTGCACGCATGAGCGGTATCCGCTGTTCGGGCAACTGGTTCAGAAGCAAGTGGAATTGAACGAACTGGGGTGTATCGCCTACGACCATTGGAATTCGATCCCAGGGCACTATGCACACGTCGTGCTCCACGCGTTCACGATCATGCCGGATCATATGCATGGTATCATCGAATTGACCGCTTACGACCGCTGCGATCATAGGTCGGTATCGGATGGGCAACGGCCGCTTGGCCCAGTTCCAGGTTCGTTGGGCGCGATCGTAGGATCGTACCGTGCCGGGGTCAGTCGAGAGATCAACCGCTCGGTGTTTCAACGCAGGCCTATGATCTGGCAGCGTGGCTATCACGATATCATCATCCGCAATGTTGTGATGTTGGACCGGATCACGCGCTATGTTCTCCGACATCCGAACATGTTATTGCCTGAACAATGAAACCATATCGGCGTGCTACAGGGTGCCAATAATGGTTGGAAATGAAAACGGGCGACGTGAACGTCGCCCCTACTGTACCTTGCGTTCCCGTGTTGAACGAACCGTGTGACCGACCATGACCGCAACAGCCCCTTCCCCACGCAAACACCTCACCGACCTGCCTGATCACGCCCGGGTGTGGGTGTACAAGACCGCACGCGACCTCAGCCAAGCCGAACAGAACCTCGTGCGCGATCGAGGTGCGGCCTTCACTGGTAGCTGGGCTGCCCATGGTGCTCCGTTGGATGCCACCGTGGACGTGTTGCATGGTCGTTTCGTGGTGGTGGCGGTGGACGAGGAGCAGGCCATGGCCAGCGGCTGCAGCATCGACAAGAGCGTAGGCTTCATCAAGAAGCTGGAGCACGACCTCAACCTGATGCTCACCGACCGCATGATCGTGGTTTACGAGGGAGATGACGGCATCACTAGCTGTCGCTTACAGGATCTGCCCCCCCTGCTCCAGGAAGGACTGATCACCGGGGATACCGTGGTGTACGACGATCTGGTGCCTTCGCTCGGCGACCTGCGTACGCGTTTCCGGATGCCTTTGCGGAGTACTTGGCTGGAGCGCTACTTGGGCTGACCCCTCCCACGTGATGAGCGGCCCCTGCCCGGTGCAGGTGGACGCTGAATGATCGGAAGATGCCGGTACTTTGTCGGCATGTCGCGCAGCGCACAGAAACGCACGGCCAAGGAACTCTTCGAATTGGGTTTCGCGCACCAGCAGGTGTTCGATCAGGTGATGATGGAGCACCCCGACGCGAAACCAAAGCGATTGGCTGAAATGGTGCGCCAGATGCCCACGCTCTTCGCCAAGGAGCGTTTCGCACAACAGCACCTGCTCCTCTTGGGGATCATCCTCTTGAGCAGTGCCCTGCGCCTGGTCCACATCCAATTCGATGCGGGCATCCACTGGTCCCAAGGGCTCAAGCTGATCACCCTGGTGCCCATCGCCACCGTGCTGGTGGGTTACGGCATCTACCGCTGGAATGGCGAAGTGCTCAAGTGGGTCGGTATCGGTAACCTATTTGGTGGGTTGGGCTTCATCCGGCACATCGATGACCTCTTCACCGGCGACATCGATCCCTGGCACATCTCCTTCGAAGTGCTCTCGCTGACGATCGGTGTACTGGCCTATTACCTCTACAAGCAGGTGTACCCGAAATACCGGGTGGAGAACGACCGCACCGGAGCACCGGTCCGGATCATGTTCGATCCGGAACCCGCGTTGCAGCGGATGTGATCAGGGCAGTTGCTCAGTCCGCACGTTCGTTGGTATGGTACCCCCGATCGTGGAGAGGATGGGATCGCGATCGTTGCCAGCGCCCGTGTACATGATCACCCCATCAAGGCTCACATCCGACGGGGCGTAGCCAGCTACGGTATTGGTGGGCACCGTACCGCCGATGCCGACCAGGATGACGTCGCGATCGTTCACCGAACCGGCGTACTTCACCTGCCCGTCGCGCAGGATATCTCCAGGCCACTGCACACGCACTGAACCTACCGTGCGCATGGATTCGGTACCGAAAAGCGCCGTTGCTGGTGTGGTGAGATCCATCGCGGTGGTCCCGCTACGCACGAAAGGCAACACTGCGGCGGACATGGCCCCGAGGTGGTTGCGGTGGCGTATGGCCAGGTGATGATCGCCAAGGATCACGGGCATGATGAGCGCGCTGCCATCGGTGTTCACGATATCCCCATCGCGTTGTAACAGGGCGCATTTGGTGGCCAGGATCCGTGTAGGATCGGCGCTGCTGCGTTGTTCCAACAGCACCCAGTCCACGATGGCGTTCGGTCCCGTGATGGAGAGTACGCTGGCGTTGGTCTGTTCGCCGCCACCGGACAAGGCCTGCGCGAAGCCCGCTGCGGTGTAAGGTTCTGTGAGTGGAAGGAGACCGGTGCTGCGCAACGCGTCGTTCATCAGCCCAGTGCCTTCCGCGTAGGCCCCGCCGAGGTAGGTACGTGCGTTCACATTCACCGGCGCGCAAACGGGGATCAACGAACGACCATCCAGACCCCAAGCAGTATCGTTCGCGATGCAGAGGTGAGCCAGTACGGTGGGCACAAGATCGGCTTGGCCCACGGTGCCGTTGAGGTCGGTGGTGATCAAGTCGCTCGCCGTGTTGGACCAAGTAGCAGCTGTAGCCGAAGCACCGGTATAGTGCTGCGCGGTGGGCGCTCCTCCTACTTGATTGACGAGCACACCACCACTGCCCTCGTTCAATGGCCAGTGACCGATGAGGTTGGGCAGGCTCGGATGGGCCGCCACGATGTCGCTGCCGCTCCATGCGGTGATGGTGTTGATGTCCAGCGCCGCGTTCCAGATGCGCACATCGGAGAGGTTTCCGGTGAGCACACTGCCGTAGGTGGTGGTGCCATCCTGCCCGAAACACAGTTGCAGCGCGGTGTTCACATTGCCAATGGCGGTCATGCTCGCGCTGCGCAGGAGCAAGCCATCTTGGAAGATGCGCACCTCGCCGTCGCGATCGCAGGTAACGGCCAAGTGGTGCCATAGACCATCGTTGATGGGCAGTCCGCTCAGGTCGACACGATCAACGCCGTCCCCAATGTTGAATTTCCAGGTTCCGCCGGAGGTGTTGGTGGTGAGCGCGAATCCCGCGTTCACGCCACTGTTCCAATTCTTGTTGCCCACGAACACCGGGTCGCCGCTCCAGGTCAATGGCATCTTCACGCGGCACTCGATGGTGAAGTCCTGCGCCGCACCGAACTGATAGGGTGTGGTGCTGCTGACGCGGGCGTGGCGTCCGGCAGCGAGGCTGATGCTCGATGCGATCGATACCGTATCACGATCAGCGAGGCGCACAGCGGGTTCCACGGTCTCGCCGCTCACGATGGTGAAGAGGCGTTGTTCGATGGCAGTGATGCCACCATGGCCGCTGGGACCGTTGCCGCCGTGGTCGGTGGTGGCGATGACGAGCCATTCTTCGTCGGCAGGTCGTTGGTCGACTGCTTGGAGGATGGGGGCGATCTGCTGGTCCACTATCTCGATGGCCGCCATGTACTGGGGTGTGCTGGGACTGAAGCCGAAGCCATGGCCAGCATGATCCACATCGTCGAACTGCAGAAAGATCACATCCGCATCCCCGGTTTGCAGCAGGGCAACGGCCGCATCAGCGACAGCCTGGTCGGTGGTCACGTTCAACTCCTGATCGGCCTGTGTGGTGATGACCGTATTGATGGGAGCCCAGTGCGAGATGCTGCGCAGGTCCAGCGATAGGTCCACGCTCTTCAGGCGTGCGAAGAAGTGTGGCCAGGTGGCGAATTGATTGTTGGTGAAGCTGTTGTCCACCGCTTTGTGTTTCTGTTCCCAAACCCCGGTGAGCATGGTGCTCCAGCCGGTGGCGCTCCACGTGGGCGGTCGGGTATTACCTTCGAAGGAAGCGATACCGCCGGCCGCGAGCCCTTGCAGGTTCGGGGCATTGGCGGCCAGTAAGGCATCACCGCGGCAGCCATCGATGCCTATGATGAGCACTTTACGTTCCTGGCCGTGGGCCAAGCCATGCACTACGGAGAACAAGAGGGGTAACCACATCCGCATGCCACGAAGTTCGGAGCTTCGTCGCGTCAAGGGCCGGTCAACCGGTGAACATTCCCCAGTAGAACAGGGATCCTAAGAAGAGACCCAGCACCGAAAGCCACGCCATACGGAAAGCGGGTCGTCGCTGGGCGCTCCCCCGGTGTACCACCGCCAGGCCAGCCGCGAGCAGGAGCAGCGCCCACGGCAGGAAGACCAACCAGCCGGCCGCATCGCCTAAACCGAAGTAGAAGACGCCCTCGCGGAAGAGCAGGAAACCGATGAGCACCAACGTGATCGCGGCGGTCAGCCCCGTGATCAGCGCCGGCAACCAAGCCGAGCGCACGCTTGCGGGCGGACGGATGATGGCCTTGCCCAAGCCGAACAAGGAGACCATGCCAACGAGTGCGGCACATCCACCCAGCGCCACCAAGGCCCAGAAGAGCCAGCGCTGATGGAAAGGGGTGAGGTAGGCCTGGAGCCGCTCGAACTCCGGGCGTTCGCCGAAGAGCGTCGCCATGGCCACGGTGCGGTCGCCCTTGGTCAATTCTTGCTTCACGTTGAAGGTGGCCACTTCGGAGAACTGGTGGTAGAAGTAGAGATGGGCCTCGCCGTTCATCGGATCGAACAAAGCGCTGAACAGGGTGCCTTCGCCTATCCGTTCGCGGCAGACGGCCATCGTGCTCAATACATCCCGTGCTTCGGTGAATGTTGTTCCCGTTCCAGCCAGGAGCAAGCGGCGTCCGTCTTGCAAGCGTGGTATGGGAATGGTCGATGGGTCCGCGCACGAACCCATGCGCCAGTTGCCCACGGCAGTCCAAGGTCCTACGCCATGGATCAGGGTGTCGCTCTCCACGATCAACCAATGGCCGTTCCGGTCCGCCATGAAGATCATGGAATGAACGAGGTAGCGCCTATCATAGGTGTGTAGGACGGCTTCCGCTTCTTCCACCGTTGCACACGTGTGCATGATAAGGGGCATCAAATCATCGAAGTGCATCGCAGGCAGACCCGGCGTGGGTGCTACTTCTTTTCCTTGGATGCCGAGACCGTCGTACATCAATCCCATCTCGTTCATGCCGATCTGGTCGGTCATTACGCGCATGGGGTGGCCGTTGTAGTGGCCGAAGTAGATGCCACCGTATTCGCCATTCCGACCTTGCTCGAACCGCACCTGCGGGTTGATGCTCCA
>Ga0075154_10000653_pt1 | contig 28241 bp, 22 predicted proteins | sample JI71714BDNA_FD_70965 | JGI IMG/M metagenome (GOLD analysis project Ga0075154, IMG submission 70965) | Wastewater effluent complex algal communities from Wisconsin, to seasonally profile nutrient transformation and Carbon sequestration -... | ecosystem: Engineered > WWTP > Effluent > Algae...
GAATGCGGCTCTGTCAGATATTCCGCGACATCAAAACCAATACCCCCGGCACCGATCACCGCCACTTTTTCACCAACAGGTTTATGATCGCGCAGGACGTCGAGATAACTCAGCACTTTAGGATGTTCAGAGCCCGGTAACTGCAGCGCTCGCGGCACTATGCCGCTGGCAATGACAATTTCATCAAAGCCCGCTGCCATCAAACTGTCAGCGGTCTGGTAGCTGTTCAGTTCAACTTTCACCGCATGAAGTTTCAACATTTGATCGAAATAACGCAGTGTCTCGTGGAATTCTTCTTTACCCGGGACTTGTTTGGCGTAATTAAACTGGCCACCAATCCGATCATCTTTATCAAACAACGTGACCTGATGTCCGCGCTCAGACGCATAAATAGAGAACGCCAGCCCGGCAGGACCTGCGCCAACAACGGCGATTTTCTTTGTGGTAGCTGCAGCGCCGAAATTTAACTCTGTCTCGTAACAGGCGCGCGGATTGACCAGACAAGTCGCGCGTTTTTTCTGGAAAATATGGTCAAGACAAGCTTGGTTACAGGCAATACAGGTGTTAATAAGCTCCGGCTTACCCGCCGCGGCCTTGTTAACAAATTCGGGATCTGCCAGAAATGGCCTCGCCATACAGATCAGATCGGCTTCGCCGTTAGCAAGAATATCCTCACCCACTTCCGGCGTATTGATCCGGTTTGTGGCAACGACCGGAATAGTTACCTGTTGTTTGATTTGCGCAGTGATCCAACGAAAGGCCGCGCGTGGGACCATAGTGCCAATGGTAGGCACGCGGGCTTCGTGCCAGCCGATACCGGTATTGATCAGCGTTGCGCCAGCCTCTTGCACGGCCTTCGCCAGTTCCACAACTTCGTCGTAGCTATTGCCATCTTCCACCAGATCTAGCATCGACAGTCGATAAATAATGATGAAGTTTTGACCGCATTTGGCCCGCACAGCCCGAATCGTTTCTAACGCCAGGCGGCATCGGTTCGCATAACTACCGCCCCATTCATCCTGCCGCTGGTTGGTCCGCTTGCAGATAAACTGGTTAATCAGATAGCCTTCTGAACCCATGATTTCTACACCGTCATAGCCGGCTTTTTGGGCGAGAGCTGCGGAATTTGCGAAATCTTTGATGGTACTGCGCACCTGACGTGATGACATCTCGGAAGGCTTAAACGGCGTGATCGGTGATTGGATCGCACTCGGCGCCTGGTTCAACGGATGGTAGCCGTATCGGCCAGCATGTAGTAACTGCAAACAAATCTTGGCGCCGTGGCTGTGCACTGCGTCAGTGACCAGACGATGTTTACCGGTTTGCCAGAACCAGCTTAATTGACTACCAAAGGGGACTAATGAGCCACGCAGATTAGGACTGATCCCACCGGTAATAATCAGGCCGACACCACCTTTAGCCCGCTCGGCATAGAATGCAGCCAATTTGCTAAAACCATTTTTTTCTTCTTCGAGGCCAGTGTGCATACTGCCCATGATCACCCGGTTTTTCAGCTGAGTGAAACCTAAATCTAAAGTTGCTAATAGATGCGGATAAGACACTTTGACCTCTCTGGTCATACCTGTTGAATTGTTGCGGAATGTAGCTGCTTTTTTGCGCCCTGACAAGCTCTGTAACCGCCGTTGGGCTGGCATATACACACATTTTCTTACAAATTGTGATCGAACGCTGGCGACTTATTCGTTATCTTAACCATAACTGAAAATGTAACGAAGGTTAGTCGAATGTCTGAGCAAAAACCCGGTTTTGTCCGTCGTCTGCTGCAATTTGTGTGGCAAGGGTTCCGGTTTGTCCGCAATTTTGTGTTGAATTTTGTCTTCGCCCTGCTGTTTATCGGTTTTATTGCCGTGTTACTGTCTGAGGAAGACCAGGTTCAAGTCGACGAGTCAACTGCATTGGTGCTGAATCTCAAGGGCGATCTGGTTGAAGAGAAGCGCTGGGTCGACCCGGTAGAGACTGCAATTAATGAATCGACCGGTTCCGGTGAAGAACAACCTGAGATCCTGGTTCGTGATCTGGTCAAAGTCATTGATGAAGCCACTCAAGACCAACGGGTCAAAGTGATGGTTCTGACTCTGGCTGATTTAGGCGGTGGCTCGCTGGACAAGCTGCAGCTGGTTGGTGCCGCATTGGAGCGCTTCAAAGCTGCTGGAAAAAAGGTGTTCGCAACCGGCGCCTACTATACCCAGAACCAGTACTTCCTCGCCAGTTATGCTGACAGCATTAACCTCAACCCGATGGGCGCTGTGATCCTCGAAGGCTATGGTTCCTACCCGATGTATTACAAAGCTGCATTAGAAAAGCTGCAAATTTCGACACACGTGTTCAAAGTCGGTACCTATAAGTCTGCGGTAGAACCCTTTACCCGCAACGACATGTCACCGGAAGCAAAAGAAGCGAACAGTGCATGGTTACAGGAACTGTGGCAAAACTATAAACAGCAGGTTGCCGAACGACGCGGTTTTGCCGTCGATAATTTCGATGAGACCTTTGGCCGGCTGTATGAGCGCATCAGCGCCGCGAATGGTGACATGACACAGTATGCACTGGACGCCAAGCTGGTCGACACTGTCAAAAGCCGCGAAGAGTTCCGTCAGGATGTCATAGCGCTGGTCGGCGAAGATAAAGAAAATCATACCTTCAACCAAGTGTCTTACGAAGAATATGCAAGCCTGGTGATCCCACCTTTCCCGGTCAATAATCCGATGACCGACAAAGTAGGCCTGATTGTCGCGCGCGGTGCCATTATAGATGGCAGTGCAAAAGCCGGAACCATCGGTGGTGAAAGCACAGCCAAATTGCTGCGCACAGCCCGCTATGATGAAAAAATTAAGGCCGTGGTGATTAGGATTGACAGTGGCGGCGGCAGTGCGTTTGCTTCAGAGCAAATTGCGCAGGAAGTCCGTTTACTCAAAGCTGCAGGAAAACCTGTGATTGCATCTATGGGGGCTGTCGCGGCGTCCGGTGGTTATTGGATTGCTGCACCAGCTGACCAGATTTTTGCAGCCCCAACCACTATTACCGGTTCGATTGGTATTTTTGCGCTGTTTCATACTGCAGAAAACGCCATGTCGACCATCGGATTAAATGTAGACGGCGTAGGCACCACCGAACTGGCGGGTTTCTCTGCCGGATTGCCGTTGTTTAAGGGGCTGAACGCGGATGCGGAAAAGCTGTTGCAACGCACCATTGAGCACGGCTACGACCAATTTATTACGCACGTAAGCACAACCCGCAAGATTGATAAAGCCGAGGTCAATCAGATAGCGCAAGGCCGCGTTTGGACCGGGCAGAAGGCGCTGGAACTGGGGCTCGTAGACAAACTAGGGACCTTAGATGATGCGATTGCCGCAGCTGCGGAACTGGCGAGTCTGAAGCAGTTTGACGTTCAGATGGTTGAACAGGAATTGACTGAGCAAGAAAAACTGCTGGCTCAGCTTTTTGGTGAAGCCAAGGCAATGGGTCTGTTACCCGAGCAATCCGCGTCCATAACACCTGTGCAAAAACTGCTGCAGCAGTTAAATCGTGAATTGGCTGTATTAGGGCAATTCAATGATCCAAACGGCTTGTATTCGGTCTGTTTTAGTTGTCAGATTGAGTAAGACAGCGATAAACTAAAGCCGGTTTCAACCGGCTTTTGTTCGCGAAAACGTCATCAGCTGTAGAGTAGAAAAGCAAAAACCCGCCTGAAGCGGGTTTTTTAAATAGTGGCGGAGAGAAAGAGATTCGAACTCTTGAAGGGCTACTAACCCTCGCCGGTTTTCAAGACCGGTGCATTAAACCACTCTGCCATCTCTCCGTGGCGCTTATATTAATCAAGGCAACGCAAAAATTAAAGTACTTTTTGTGTGTTTAACACGTTGAATTCACTAAGAGAATAAAATTTAGCCATCACACCGGTTGTTTTTGCGGCTATTTCTCTGTGGGGGAATTTTTTTCCTCGCCAACTGTCTACAGGACATAGCAAGCGTTGCAACGATTCTGTATAGTCCAGTTAGATAACCAAGGAGAGTCTATGCAATATCAACCATCTCAGGTCCTGACCAGCCACGACAGTGCTGCGGTCAATAAAGTTCTGCGTAACACATACATTCTGTTGGCGATGACGCTGACAGGCAGTGCGGTTGCGGCAGGTATTTCAATGGCATTAGAACTGAGCGCGATGGCCGGTCTGGGCTTGTCGTTACTGGGCTTAGTGCTGGTGTTTGTCGTGATGAAAACCGCTGACAAAGCCTCTGGTATCGCTTGGGTGTTTTTATTCACTGCGGTGATGGGCGCTTCGATTGGCCCTATGTTAAATCGCTTCGCAGCACTGCCAAACGGACCTGAGTTAATTATGCAGGCCTTTGGGGCGACCGCGCTGATCTTTTTCAGCTTGTCAGCTTACACACTCACCAGCAAAAAAGATTTCTCGTTTATGGGGAATTTTTTGTTCGTTGGCTTAGTCATGGCAGTGATTGCCGGTATTGCCAACATATTCTTTCAGGTCCCGGCGCTGCATTTGGCAATTAATGCTGTGATCGTATTGATCATGTCTGGTTTCATTCTGTTCGATACCAGTCGCATCGTAAACGGTGGCGAAACCAACTACATTCGGGCAACTGTCGGTTTGTATTTGAACATTTTTAACCTGTTTACTTCGTTATTGCAGTTGTTAGGTATTTTTGGCAACGACGAGTAACGACAATACGCACTAAATCCTCTAAAATGCCCCGTTTTCGGGGCATTTTGTTTTGAGTATATGGCCAAATTTGTGTTGTACATCCAATCAGATTGTTATGCCAACCCGGTGCTGGATGATGTGCAGCGCTTTGTGACTGCTGCGCTGGCACTTGGCCATCAGATTGATCACCTGTTCTTCTACCATGATGCGGTCCAGGTCATTTGCCCTGACATCGATTTACCTTCAGACGAGGCCGATTTAGTCGGACGTTTGCTGTCTTTTGCTGCTGCTCAGCACATTCCTCTGTTGTATTGCGCCACTGCAGCTGAAAAACGCGGCTTTCATCGCGCCCGCCCCGGCTTTGTCTTAGCTGGTTTAGCGGAGTTTGGCATGAGAGTAGCGTCGGCAGACAAACTGGTGCAATTCTGATGGCCAGTTTTGTTTTGATTCTGCAACACAGCGCATGGAGTAGCGCTGCGGCGCGTGAAGCGCAGGATTTAAGTCTGGCCCTGGCAGCGACCGATCATCAGGTCACCTTGCTCTATCGGGACGCTGCAGTATTGCAACTATTGCCACTCGCGCAAGCGCTGCCATTAAAAGATTTCACTGTCGCGCAAAAGCTGTTTGATCTATACGATGTGGATGCGGTTTGTGTTTGTCAGCAGTCTTTAGCCTGTTTTCAGCTGACGACGGAGCAATTGCGTATTCCGGTAGAGTTACTGGACAGTTCTGCACAAAGCGCGTTGCTTCATCAAGCTGATTTTGTTTTGGTACTGTAAATGCGGTTATTTCAATTCACAACAGCAAACATCCCTTCAATCCTGTCATTAGCAGGCAGTGATGACCGGCTATTGCTGCGCCAGGACGCTGTGTATCTGCTGCTGACTAGCCAGCAATGGCCTTGTCCGGTGCTGGTCCTGCAAGCTGACCTGCTAAAACGCGGCCTGATCTGTCCGGCAAACGTTAGCGTGATTGACGATACACAATGGGTCGAGCTTGTTATCGCAGCCTCTCAGGTGATTTCATGTCAGAGCTAAGCAGTCAGTTTGCCAATATTCCGCTGGATAAACATGGTTATCTCGCGGTCATGGAGCTGTGGAGTGAAGCCTTGGCAAATGAATTTGCCCGGCTCGAAGGTATTCAAATGACCCCGGCCCACTGGGAAGTGGTGTTTTTTGTCAGGGATTTCTATCAGGAATACAACACTTCACCTGCGATCCGTATCCTGGTCAAGGCGATGGCAGAAAAGCTGGGGCCGGACAAAGGCAATAGCAAATACTTGTTTATGTTGTTTCCGGATGGGCCTGCAAAACAAGCCACTCGTATTGCAGGTTTACCGAAGCCGGCGAAATGCTTATGACGTGCTGGTGTGGATGCTTCGTTAGATGAGAATTGGCGGCGCGCCAATCAGAATAAAGCGCTGCTTTATTGCGCCATATTTTTGTAAATCATCCAGCCGGCTTCGAAGCTGATATATAACACGATGCCGATCACTGACAAAGAAATCAGCCAGTAAACTGTACGCAGAAAAACCTTCACCGGGCTTGTTCTGGTGCGTTTGATTGCGACTTTCTTGGTAATACCCGGGTTACGGTGTTCGCCATCGGCCGGCTTTTGTTGTGGCTCAGTCATAACTCTATCTTTCACCCCAGAGAAACCGGCTGCTGTTGCAGCCGGCATTCAGCCTATCAAGACAACGCTGTTTTACCGCCCATATAAGGCTGTAATACCGCCGGGATAGCAATGCTACCGTCAGCTTGCTGGAAGTTTTCCAGGATCGCGACCAAAGTACGACCCACCGCCAAACCTGAGCCATTTAATGTATGCAGCAGCTCTGGCTTCTTGCCTTCTTCCGGACGGAAACGGGCTTGCATGCGGCGGGCCTGAAAATCGCCCATATTGCTGCATGAAGAAATTTCACGATAAGTGTTTTGTGCCGGCAACCAGACTTCCAGATCATAAGTTTTGCTGGAACCAAAACCCATATCACCAGTACACAGCAACATTACCCGATAAGGCAGGCCTAATAACTGCAGGACTTTTTCGGCATGACCGGTTAACTCTTCCAAAGCAGCCATCGATTGTGCCGGATGGACTAGCTGTACCAGCTCCACTTTGTCGAACTGATGTTGGCGGATCAGACCCCGCGTATCCCGGCCGTAAGAACCAGCTTCGCTGCGAAAACATGGCGTATGCGCCGTCATTTTCACCGGCAGTTCGCTCAGTTCATAAATCCGATCTCGGGCCAGATTTGTGACAGGAACTTCCGCCGTTGGGATCAGACTCATGCCAACGCCTTCTTCAGTCGCTGGCTGGGTATGAAACAGGTCAGCACCGAACTTAGGCAACTGACCGGTGCCATATAATGAGTCTTTGTTGACCAGATACGGCACGTACATTTCGGTGTAACCGTGTTGCTCAGTATGTAAATCCAGCATGAATTGTGTCAGTGCCCGATGTAAACGGGCGATCTGCCCTTTCATCACGACAAAACGGGAGCCAGCAATTTTTACTGCACTTTCGAAATCTAGCCCTTTATCTAAGGCTTCACCTAATGCAACGTGATCTTTAACATCAAAAGCATATTGCGCAGGCGTGCCGACGCGACGTACTTCAACATTGCCAGTTTCATCTTTGCCAACCGGCACGGACAGGTCCGGCAAGTTCGGGATCGACGCGGCAATACTATCCAGCTCTGCCAACACAGCATCCAGTTGTAGCTTTGCTCGATCGAGCTCTGCGCCTAAACCATCGACTTCTGCCAGCAAAGGCGTAATATCTTCGCCGCGGGCTTTCGCCTGACCAATGCCTTTCGATTTGCTGTTGCGCTGGTTTTGTAATTCCTGGGTAGCGACTTGCAGTTCGCGCCGCTGTTCTTCCAAGGCACTGATTTTTGCCACATCCAAAACAAAACCACGAGTGGCCTGACGGGCTGCTGTTTCCGCCAGTTCGGCGCGTAAATATTTGCTATCTAACATGTTTGCTTACTTCAAAGTCCCAAGCTTGATGCCAAGCCAGGTCAGGGTTAAACACAACACTACGTTGGCCAGTACATTCAGCAGCGCTTTGAAATAAGCGCCTTGCTGCAGCATCAACACAGTGTCCATAGAAAACGTTGAGAAGGTGGTAAATGCCCCCAGAATACCAATGCCGATAAAGATCCGCCACGGATTCGGCGCTAGCTGCTCGGTCAGGATCAGACCATACAGCAGGCCTATGGTAAAAGACCCGAGAATATTAACCAGCAAAGTGCCAAAAGGAAATGCCCGGCCAAAAAGATGTAACATGGCTTCACTCATAGCGAAGCGTAGGCAGGCGCCAATAGCGCCGCCTATCGCGATGGCTGCATAGTTAATCCACATCCTGAAACTCCTGACCGCCCGGGGCAACGCCGGCATCCAGACTGCGCAGGTAGCGCATCTTTTCCGCGAGTTGCCGCTCTAATCCACGATCAGACGGCTGATAAAACTGCAGGCCCTGCATTTCTTGCGGCAGATAGGTCATCCCTGCGGCATAGGCTCCAGGTTCATCATGGGCATAGCGGTAGCCTTCACCATAACCGAGCTGTTTTAGCAGGCCACTGGCTGCATTACGTAAATGCACGGGCACTTCGTAAGATGGTTGCTCACGGACAAAAGCCCGCATTTGATTGAAGGCGGAGTATAGTGCGTTACTTTTCGGCGCCAGCGCGCAATAAACCGCTGCCTGAGCAATCGCCCGTTCACCCTCTGCCGGGCCAACCCGCTGAAAAGTATCAAAGGCTGACAGCGCTAACGATAATGCTCTCGGGTCGGCATTCCCGATATCTTCAGAGGCAATGGCCAATAAACGTCTGGCGACATACAGGGGGTCGCCACCGCCTTCGAGGATACGGCAATACCAATATAAGGCCGCATCCGGCTGCGATCCGCGCACAGATTTATGAAAGGCTGAAATCAGGTCGTAATAGAGCTCACCCTGATTATCAAAACCGGGTAACTGCCGCTCCACCAGTTGTTTCAATAGCGACGTATCGATAACACCGTCAGCGCAGCTTTGCGCGGCGAGCTCAAGCAGGTTGAGCATTTTCCGCGCATCACCATCGGCCAATTGCAACAACAGTTCACGGGCATGCTGTTCAAGTGAAACCGCAGACCGCAGGCCAAGGTCGCTATCGGTCAGCGCACGCTGCAATAGCTGGCGCAAATCATCGGCAAGGATTTTTCGCAGTACACAGACACGGGCCCGCGATAGCAACGCATTATTTAATGAAAAAGAGGGGTTTTCCGTGGTGGCGCCAATAAAAACGATGGTGCCATCTTCGATATGCGGCAGGAATGCATCCTGCTGGCTTTTATTAAAGCGATGTACTTCATCAACAAACAACAAGGTCCGTTGGCCCTGCTCCAGTCGGATTTTGGCCTGATCGATCGCCTCGCGGATCTCTTTAATCCCAGCGGTTACCGCTGATATTTTTTCGATGGCGGCATCGGCGCTCGCAGCGATTAGCTCTGCCAGACTGGTTTTGCCCGTGCCTGGCGGCCCCCATAAAATCAATGAGCTGATTTGCCCCGAATCGATCGCCCGGCGCAGCGGCGTGCCGGGACCAATCAAATGCTGCTGGCCGACGTATTCATGCAGAGTTTTGGGCCTTAAACGCGCAGCCAGTGGACGCACGTCCGGTGCAAAACTAAAAGACAGATTACTCACTTGCCGCGTAAATCAACGATATCGACGCCAGCCGGCGCACTAAATTTAAATTGGGCACTGTCAATCGAGACGTTGCTTTGCATTGCAATAAATTCGAAGCTGCTCGTTTGGCCGTCCTGGCTGGTCACCGCCATTTTGGCAAGACCAACGCCGGAAAACTGTAGAGTCAGCTTTTGTACCGGATTATTTTTATCTTTCGGCACTATCGCAAAAGTTTCACCTTGGCCAGTGACATTGTATAAAGCCCATAACTTGGCGTCACTTGACGTCAACAATACGAACGGCGTCTTATCGACTTCTTTTGTTGCGTCATAGACCTTCAGCTCTTCTAATGTCTCATCATAGTGCCACAGCGTACGGCCATCACCAATCAGCAGATTTGGGCTCGGGCTAATCGTCTCAAACCGAAACATCGACGGTTGTTTCAAACTGAGATAACCCTCGCCTTGCTGCACCTGCTGCTGTGTTGCGTCCGTAACCGTTTGTTGAAAGCTCGCCTGGTAACTGTTTAAGCGGGCCAATTTATACTTCAGTTGGTCAGCAGCGGTATCCGCTGCCTGTACGACACTGGAAAAGATGCCTGCGAGCAGCAGGCAAGTTCGAGAGAATACATGTTTCATTTAAAACCCTTTTGGCGGAGGCGGAGCTAATACTTCCCGGTTGCCATTATGGCCCGGCCCACTGACAATACCGACTTGTTCCATGGTTTCTACCAGACGCGCAGCTCTGTTGTAGCCGATACGGAAGCGTCGTTGCACACCGGAAACTGATGCTTTGCGGCTTTCTGTGACAAAGGCCACAGCTTGGTCAAATAACGGATCTGCCTCGGCATCTTCGTCTTCGAGCGTTTCGCCTGGCAGGAGGTTTTCTTCATTGGTTTCACCGGATAAAATCTCCGGGATATAGTTTGGCCGGCCGCGGGTTTTCCAGTCCGCGACAATGGCATGTACTTCGTGGTCGTCGACAAAAGCGCCATGCACACGGTTGGGTACGCCTGAACCAGGCGGCAAATACAGCATATCGCCCTGACCTAACAGACTTTCTGCACCTTGCTGGTCGAGGATGGTTCTCGAGTCAATCTTTGAAGAGACCTGGAATGCAATACGGGTTGGAATATTGGCTTTAATCAAACCTGTGATCACATCAACCGAAGGCCTTTGCGTCGCTAAGATCAGGTGGATCCCGGCGGCCCGGGCTTTTTGCGCAATACGCGCAATTAATTCTTCGACCTTTTTACCAACAATCATCATCATGTCAGCGAATTCATCGATAACAACGACAATGGACGGCAATTTTTCTAGCAATGGCGGTTCACCACGCATATCGTCAGTGGGTCGCCACAATGGATCACGCAGCGGTTTACCGTCAGCAATGGCTTCAGCGACCTTAGCGTTGTAACCTTTGAGGTTGCGCACGCCCATCGCTGACATCAGTTTATAGCGCCGTTCCATTTCGCCGACACACCAACGCAGGCCGTTCGCCGCTTCCTTCATATCGGTGACGACTTCTGTTAACAGATGCGGAATGCCTTCGTACACTGATAACTCGAGCATTTTCGGGTCAATCATCAGGAAACGCACATCATCCGGTGTCGACTTATATAACAAACTACAAATCATGACATTGACGCCGACCGATTTACCGGAGCCAGTGGTCCCTGCAACCAGCAAGTGTGGCATTTTAGCGAGATCTGCTACCACGGCTTTACCGGCAATATCCTTACCGAGCACCATCGTCAGTGGCGATTTCGATTGTTCAAAGACTTCATCCCCGATGACTTCCGACAAACGAACAATTTCCCGGTGTTGATTCGGTAGTTCTAACCCGATAAAAGATTTACCTGGGATCACTTCGACCACACGCACGCTGATCGCCGACAAAGAACGGGCTAAGTCTTTTGATAATCCGGTAATTTTGGAAACTTTAACGCCCGGCGCAAGGTCTAGTTCGAACCGTGTGACTACGGGGCCCGGATAAACACCAACGACCTTGGCGTCGACGCTGAAATCTAACAATTTAACTTCGACCAGTCGTGATACCCGTTCCAAATCTTCCTCGGAAATCGGATTGACAGTGCGGTTTGGCCGCTCTAACAGACTGATCGATGGCAACGCATCCACCGGAGGCTGGGACTGTGGATAGAGAATTTCATCCTGTTCGTCATCATCATCTGCAACAACAGCAACAGGCATTGGCTGTGGCGATGCTTGAGTCGGTGTTTGTGTATGCAGGAAACTCTGCGCCAGTTCATCTTCGGCATAAGTTTCATCGATGGCGCTGTAACTCAGCTCGTCACCGGCAATTTCGTCGATACTGACAAAAGCTCTGGCTTGGGTACGGACATCCAGCGGTTGGATCGGTAATGGTTCAACCTTGGCATCAGCGTCTGGAAAAAATGCGCGGCTTTGCACAGTAGGGTCGATCTTGATCGGACTGACGGGTTTTGGCATCACCGGCACGATCGGAGGCTGTTCAACCGGTGCGACAAGGACAGGTTCAACACTATGTTCCACTGCATGATGCGGCTGAAATGGCTCGAAACGCAGATCATCAGCGTCCGATTGAGTTCGAATATCCGTTTTATCCTCGCCGATTTGCAGATCAAATTCGGGCTCAATCCGCTGCTGACCCATAGTGGGCTCTGTGGCTTCGATGACAGCAACCGGCTTCTGCTCGGCGGGCTTCACCGCAGCAACAGGTTTCAGCGCTTGCTGATATGGAGTGACTTTACTGTCGCTACGCTGTAACGGTGTGACGATTCTGGCTTTTGGCTTAAGCCGCCGCAATAAGGCGTCAATAGTGTCGTTAAAATTCCAGAGCCGGCGCGCAATAGCAACAGTGAATGCGCCTAGTTCATCTGCAACGGTCAACCACGAGATGCCGGTTAACAGAGTCAAGCCAATACAGAAGCTACACAACAACAACAAACTGGAGCCAACGAAACTAAGCTGGGGTAGCAGTACAGCCACCAGGACATCACCCACTACGCCGCCACTTGAATACATGTAAATATCATCAAAATTGATACTACTAATGGCACAGGCGCTTATCACGGTGAGCAGCAAACCTAACAAGCGCATACCGAGGACAAAATAATCCAACGAGAGTAAGTCAGTAAAACGGCGGAACAGCAAATATCCGCAAAACGCCAAAAATGGCGGTATCAGAAAAGAGATCCAACCGAATACAGCGAACAGAATATCCGCCACTTCTGCCCCAACCGGCCCGGCAATATTACGGATATCGCTGTGATAGCCGGTTTGGGTCCAGCTTGGATCCGCCGGGTCAAAACTCAACAATGCCAGTAACATAAAGGTGGCAATACCCAGACAGGCGATTAACCCGACTTCGACCAGGCGCTGGACTCCGTTTAGCGAAAATACAGTTTTTGCTTGCAACAGCATGACCCTATAAAAACTTGTCAGAAACGTAGCAAAGATACCAGACTGCCCCGTTAGCTGCACACATTTCCACATAGCAAAGCCACAAGCCTAAGGACTTTGCTGATTTTTTATCCAGTATTACTGCTTTCAGGGACTGACTGCAACAAAAGTTGTTTGTTTCACTTCCTCCATGACGACGTAAGTCCGGCTCTCACGCACACTCGGCAGGCGCAGTAGCGTTTCGCCGAGGAGTTCTCGGTATGCCGCCATATTTCCAACCCGCGTTTTGAGTAAAAAATCGAAGCTGCCGGAAACCAGATGGCATTCGAGGATTTCATCTAATTTTTGCACTGCCTTGCTGAATTCATCGAAATCTTCTGGCGAAGTTTTACTCAACGTGATTTCAACAAACACCAGTAACGCAGCCCCAACTTTATTCGGGTCCACGCGGGCGTTGTAACCAAGAATAAACTGTTCCTGTTCAAGCTTTCGAACTCTTTCCAGACAGGGGGTCGGACTGAGCCCTACCCGCTTGGCCAGCTCGACGTTAGCCAGGCGGCCATCTTTTTGTAATTCCGTCAGAATTTTCCGATCAATACGGTCTAGTTTACGGCCGCTGGTTTGTGGCGATATAGGCAAGTTGATAATCCTGTTTTATCTATTTATACAACATATTATTCTGGATATGACGAATAAAACAATCAGCAATCCTGCATTTTAGTCATTATACTAGCGAAAAATTTTACCAGCCCTGCAACCAATAAATAAGGTAATACATATGATTATCGGCGTACCTAAAGAGATCAAAAACCACGAATACCGCGTCGGCATGACTCCAGCCAGCGTGCGTGAACTGGTCGCACATGGCCATACTGTTTATGTTGAACACAACGCCGGTGATGGCATTGGTTGTGGTGACGCCGAATATCAGGCTGCCGGCGCGAAAGTATTGAATACCGCCGCAGAAATCTTTGCGATTGCTGACATGATCGTCAAAGTAAAAGAACCACAGGCTGTCGAGCGTGCCATGTTACGCGAAGGCCAAATTCTGTTTACCTATCTGCACCTGGCGCCGGATTTGCCACAAACAGAAGATCTGATTCAATCAAAGGCTATTTGTATCGCCTACGAAACTGTGACGGATGGTCGCGGTGGTCTGCCTCTGCTGGCGCCGATGTCAGAAGTGGCCGGCCGGATGTCGATTCAGGCTGGCGCCCGTGCGCTGGAAAAATCTTGCGCCGGCCGCGGCATGCTGCTGGGTGGCGTGCCAGGTGTTGAACCTGCCAAAGTTGTTGTGATTGGTGGTGGTATGGTCGGAACCAACGCAGCACAAATGGCTGTCGGTTTGGGTGCTGACGTAGTTGTACTGGACCGCTCAGTCGACGTGTTACGTCGTATCAATGCGCAGTTCAACGGTGCCGTCAAAGCAATTTACTCTACTGCTGATGCGTTAGAAAAACACGTGCTGGAAGCCGATTTAGTCATCGGTGGTGTATTGATCCCAGGTGCTGCAGCACCAAAACTGGTCACTCGTGAACATATCCGTAAGATGAAAGCAGGCTCTGCTATCGTTGACGTGGCAATCGACCAGGGTGGTTGCGTCGAAACATCGCACGCAACGACGCACGCTGAGCCGACGTTTATCGTCGACGACGTTGTGCATTACTGTGTTGCAAACATGCCAGGTGCAGTACCACGTACTTCTACCTTTGCGCTGAACAATGCCACTTTGCCTTTTATCATCAAACTGGCAAACAAAGGCTACAAACAAGCGTTACTGGATGACCAGCATCTGTTAAATGGCTTAAACGTGATCAATGGCCACGTGGTGAATCAGCATGTCGCTGAAGCTCTGAACCTGAGCTACGTTGACCCACGTCAGGCATTGAACGCGAACTAATCCGTCAGAGGGTCATTGCCCCAGTGGCAGTGGACGGATGTAAGTGTCAGGAACACTTGCAAAATAGTCTGGAGACTATTGGTTAGAGCATAGGAATGTGTGAAGAATAGCCGGGGCAACCCGGCTTTTTTGTGCCCAAAATTTACTCTGTGACCATGACCCGATGCGCTGTTTTCTCGGTGAGCGCCCCTTCTGATTGAGTATTGCTTTTCTTGCTGGCTGACCGGCACAATACAGCTGTTTTCACAGGAGTTGCAGATGCGTCATTTTGCCTGGATTTGTTTATTGCCACTGGCAGCCTGTCAGGCTGATATTCCCGTCTTCCCGTTAATCCCGTTGCAGGCTGGCGACCAGGTCTTACAGGTGCAACTTGCAGATACGGTGGAGCGCCGGATGCGTGGCTTGATGGAACAAGCGCCGGTTAAACATGGCATGCTGTTGCTTTACGAAACACCTAGGCCAATGACTTTATGGATGAAAAATACGCCGACCGCGCTGGATGTAGCATTTATTGATCCGCAATGGCGCATCAGCAAAATTCAGCCAATGATGGCCAATAGTGAAGACTTACATGAATCACCCGGCGAAGTCATTGCAGCGCTGGAAATGCCGTTGGGATGGTTTGCTGCGAACGCGGTAAAGGTCGGGCAGAAAGTTAGTAGCTGTCAAATGATCCCAGACAGCTGTTCAACGAAAGAATAGATCGGACGAGCCACATAACCGGCGTTAGCCCTACGCGTCCGGTTCGTCTTTGTGCAGGAAGATGTCTGCAAAGCCCATGCGTTTAAATTCACTCACACGAAACTCTTTGATTGCCGACTTGTGTTTGGTTGTCATCGCAATCTGTTGTTCCATTTTAAGGAAATTATGCAGATCTATCCCTTCCGCTGCGGCAACGGCCTCATGGACGTCGCGAAACTTGTCATAACTAAAGGCGATTTTACGAGGTTGGCCTTTAAACGAATAGGTAATGTGACGTGACATCTATTGTTCCTGGACTTTCTGCGCGTTTTTCAGTGGATTGGCATACATGGTGCGCGCGTACTGCTGAATTTCTGGCAACATATGCGACAACCGATTGGCAAATTTCTCAGCTGCCTGTTCGTCTGACACCGATTCTCCAGCGGCATACTGATTGGCGGGATAAATCTTATAACCCTGATAAATCTGTGTATCGATCAGTTCAGCAAGCTGCTCCGGTGTTTCAAAACCTGCTTTCACCACCTGGCCAAAATGCAGGTGAATGCGGCCTTTATAACCGGTGATGCCTTTAATAATATTGTCGATATCTTCAAACTCAGCTTTCTGGTAACCACCATCTTCAGCACGTTGGTACAGCTCCAGCGCCTTCGCTTCATCACAGGGGTCGTATTCGTACGAGATCGCGACAGGGACAATGTTGAGCTGCTGCATATATGGGGCAAACTCAATGCCTTCAGCTTTACCAGCCATATAAAACATTTTCAGAATAGCGGGATCAGTTTGATCAAACCCGTCTTTCGCCCGTCCTTCTTTTTGCGCTATCCAGATATGATGACCCTGCTGCAGGGAATAACGGATATAGGCGGACAGCTGACTCAGCGCCTTGAGCATCTCGCGCGGGCCTTTCGCACTGCGGCGCACGATAAAACTTTTATTCAGCTTCATCAACGCTGTGACACAAGGCTTTTTCAACAGATTGTCACCAATCGCGATATGCGCAGTGTCAAAACCATGTAAATGCAGGCACCAATTGACCAATGCCGGGTCCATGGCGATGTCACGATGATTACAAACGAACAGGTAAGATTGATGTTTTGGCAGTGCCTGAAGACCCGAACAGGTCACACCGTCCGTCGTATGATTAAGCGCCTGATCCAAATAGCCGGACACGTAGCGTTGTACATCCTGAACCGTTTGCAAGCGGCGCCAATGACGGCGCAAATACCAGCCTAGCAGCGGGCTTAGCAGCTTACTCAGGCGACCAAAGGCTTTACCGAACTTAAAGCGAATGATAGCCGCAGTGAATTCAGGATCTGAAATGATTTGTTCGATCGCCTGCGGTACTTCGGCATCAGAATACGGCCTGATCTCATCAAAATTCTGCACTTCAGTATTCACAAGCTCTACCTGTATTAAATCAAAGCAGCGTATTTTTACCGATCTACAAGCTACTGCCTAGCATTAATATGAAGAAGCGCTGCTGTTTTCAGCAAAACAACCAGATCTCCGACCAGATCAGGCTGATTTGCGCCACGGGTTTTGTGGTGGATGGTAAATGCTCAATCTGTCATGCAGGCTGCTAAAACTATGCCCGGCGGTAAAAATCCGGCCGGTCAGCGTTTCCAGCTCGGTTAACAACATGAGTCGGCTTTGGGTCGAGGATGATTCCAAAACTAAAGCAAGCGCCTGATTGCGACCGCTAACTTGAACCAGATCAAATGCTACCGGCTGGTTGTGACTGTGGATACTCTGTAAGTAAAAGCTTTTGTGCGCGTCGGCGATACCAAACTCTAACTGTGCAACCGCGTCAACACAGGCGGCAAACACAGCTTCTGCGGGCCAGTGCAGACTTTCCAGCGCGAACAGGCATTGCCAATAAAGCTCTGCCTGCCCCAGCGTAAAAGCATCCTGTGTAATGCTATGACGACACAGGACAGGCGTCCGATGGAAACCCCTGGCCGTCTGCAAACACAGTTGGTCTTGCTGCAGGTGCCATTGCCAGTCGAAATGAGGTTCTGTCACAGCTATCCCGAAAAAACAATTGCGATGAGCCTGTTATAACTCAATCTGATCAAGGCTTTAAATACTGTTTTGCACTAGCGGCGCTTGATCAGATCAAGATCGTTATAAGGCATCGACGATCTGTTTAACCAATGCCGGGCCTTGGTAGATAAAACCGGTATAGACCTGCACCAGTTGTGCGCCCGCGTGAAACTTTTCCTGCGCTGATGCGGCGCTATCGATACCACCCACGCCGATAATCGGGAAATCATTGCCCACGGCATTACGTAATTGCGTGATCACTTGCGTGCTCTTTTGGCGGACCGGTTGACCACTGAGCCCGCCCATTTCGTTGCCATGGGGTAACGATGCCACCGCGGTTTTATCTAAAGTAGTATTGGTTGCAATTGCGCCATCCATTTTGCTGCGCAATAAGGTTTCTGCCACCTGGTCGACAGCAATCGCATCCATATCTGGCGCAATTTTTACAAAAACCGGTACATATTTGCCGTGTTTGGCAGCCAAATCTAACTGTTCATTTTTCACCGCAATTAACAGGTCCAGCAAGGCTTCACCAAATTGTAAATCGCGTAATCCGGGGGTATTGGGCGAAGAGATATTCACGGTGATATAGCTCGAATAGGGATAAACCTTGCGCATACAGGCAACATAATCATCTTTGCCCTGCTCGTTGGGTGTGTCTTTGTTTTTACCGATATTAATGCCTAACACACCTTTGTAACGGCTATTTTTGACATTTTCGATCAGATAATCGACGCCTTTGTTGTTAAACCCCATCCGGTTAATGATGGCGTTGGCTTGCGGCAGACGGAACAGACGTGGTTTATCATTCCCGGCCTGCGGTTTAGGTGTCACAGTACCGACTTCAATAAAACCAAAACCCATGGCGGCAAAAGCGTCAATACAGTCAGCGTTCTTATCCAGACCGGCAGCTAAACCAACCGGATTGCTAAAGGTAATGCCAGCGACCGTGACGGGCTTAGCAGCTACTTGTTGCGACCACAGCAGGTTCAGTGGAGTGTGTTGCAATCGTTTCAGGCTTTCCAACGCAAAATGGTGAGATTTTTCTGCGTCGGTTTGAAACATCACAGAGCGCGCCAACTGATAAAACATAAAAATTCCTTAAAAAAAGCCCCGCAAATTGCGGGGCATTTTACCTGTCTGTCTAACCTGACAGAAGCCTTTCTTCGCGTTTGTTTGTTACTTCACTGAATCACAGTGATGACTCAGCAACATCAACTCACGCAACGCGACTGAGAACTTAGCAAACTCATGGCTCTTCGTCGTTTTGAACTCAGCGAGCATCAAACGCCAACGCGCCAGAATACTGTCATTGGCCAACAGCCAGTTCGCCACAACTTCATCTGCACTGCAACTGCCGTTACAGCTATGCACCACAACCTGTGCCAGCGCGCGTTGTTGCCAATCCAGCTCTTCGCGATACGACGCACGTGCCAGTGCCTGCCAGTGGTTTGCCACTGGTTGTTGCGTGATCTGCTCGAGGAACCAGTGTAAGTCCAGCTTGTCACCGAGTTTGAAATAGATTTCCGCTACCAGCAACAGATCTGCTTTTTCAGCAGCTGCGACCTGAGCGATATCCATCACGGAGAAGACGGTGCTAAGCTGCGCCATATAACGCGCCACTTCTGCTGGAACTTGCTGCTCCTGCAATTTTTGCGCGTACATAGTCAGTGAGTCTGCTTCTGCTTTTGCTAACAGCGTGTCCAGATTGCTGCTGATCCGCACCAAAGCCGGTTTGAAGAAAGCAACGGTGTCGTCGATATTCAATGCCTTGTTACGATGACGCAGGAACCAACGTGTCACGCGACGCATCGTCCGGCGCAGCTGGAATAACAGACGAGTCTGAAGCTCTGCCGGGATCGATGTATCAAGCGCTTCCAACTTGCCCCAGATTTCTGGGATGTCAAACAAATCACGAGCAATTGCGTAGCTGATAGCCACCTCAGACACGCTCGAACCTGTTTCTTCCATCATCCGCTGGACAAAGTTAGCGCCCATATCGTTCACCAGCATATTCGCCAGTTTAGTTGCGATAATTTCCGCTTTAAGCGGGTGTGTTTCCATCTCAGCGGCAAATTTATCTACCAATACTGATGGGAATGCACCTAACAATAACTGTTTAAAATATGGCGCCTCGGAAACTTCCGGCGTCACCAGCTGCTCTTTCAGAACCATTTTGCCGTATGCAGTTAAAATCGACATTTCCGGACGGGTCAGGCCTTGACCTTTAACCATCCGCTCCGCCAAGGCTTCATCTGTCGGCAGGAATTCAAGTTCACGATTGAGCTTGCCGTCTTTTTCCAGCGCGTGGATAAAACGGGTGTATTCTTTCAGTTGCTCAGCGCCTAACAACATGGAGACTGAAATGGACTGGGTCTGACGGTAGCAATCGCTGATAACGATATCCGCGACATCGTTCGTCATGCTGTACAGCAAGTCATTACGCTGCTTTAACGTCATGTCTCCACTGGATACCAGCGCGTTTAACAGAATCTTGATGTTAACTTCGTTGTCCGAACAATCGACACCGCCGACGTTATCGATAAAGTCAGTATTGATGCGGCCGCCGTTCATGGCGTACTCAATCCGGCCACGTTGGGTCGTCCCCAGGTTACCGCCTTCGCCGATCATTTTGGCTTTCACTTCTTTACCGTTGACGCGCAGCGGTTCTGATGCCCGGTCACCAACTTCAGCATGGGTCTCATCTGTGGCTTTCACATAAGTACCAATGCCGCCATTCCAAATCAGATCCACTTCCATCATCAGTGATGCACGGATGAATTCGTTTGGCGTCAGGCTGGCATCAGATACGCCGAGCATTTGTTGCATCTGCGGCGTGAGCTTGATCGACTTCGCACTACGAAGGAAAATTCCGCCACCCTCTGAAATGAGGTCTTTGTTGTAATCGTCCCAGGTTGATGTCGGCAGATTAAACATACGCTGACGCTCAACAAAAGAAGTGGCAGCGTCTGGATTCGGGTCGACAAAAATGTGCATGTGGTTAAATGCAACCTGCAAGCGAATATGTTCAGATAACAGCATGCCGTTACCAAACACGTCACCGGCCATATCACCGATCCCCACACAGGTAAAATCAGTCGCCTGACAATCGATACCGACTTCACGGAAGTGACGTTTTACCGACTCCCAACCGCCGCGTGCAGTGATACCCATCCCTTTATGGTCGTAACCATTAGAACCGCCAGATGCAAACGCATCACCTAACCAATGGTTGTATTCCAGAGAAATACTATTGGCAATGTCTGAGAATGTTGCGGTGCCCTTATCAGCAGCAACTACCAGATACGGGTCATCTTCGTCGAGGCGGACGACCGCGCGCGGTGGCACGATAGCGCCGGCAACGATGTTGTCGGTAACATCCAGTAAACCGCGGATGAACGTGCGGTAACAGGCTTTGCCTTCATTGAGCCAAGCCTCGCGCCCACCGGTCGTAGGCAGCTTTTTACAGACGAATCCACCTTTGGCACCAACAGGTACAATCACGGTATTTTTTACCTGCTGGGCTTTGACCAGACCCAACACCTCAGTGCGGAAATCTTCGCGACGATCGGACCAGCGCAAGCCACCGCGTGCAACTTTACCAAAGCGTAAGTGCACACCTTCCACCTTCGGTGAATAAACGAAAATTTCGAAGAATGGCAATGGCAACGGCATATCAGGGATTTGTGAAGGCCGGACTTTAAACGAAATATAGGGCTTCTGGGCGCCTTCCGTCGTATTTTGGAAATAGTTGGTACGGACCATTGCCTGAATAATGGCGAGGAACCGACGAATGATACGGTCATCATCCAAATTCGCTACGTGTTCGAGCTGAACCAGAATCTCTGCTTCAATTGCCGCTGTTTCTGCCTCTGAGCCTGTCGCGACCGGGTCAAACTTGCTGCAGAACAGCTTAACAAGCAGATTAGCCAGCTGTGGATAACGGCCAAAAGTCGATTCCACGTAGGCTTGGCTAAAAGTACCGCCAATCTGGCGCTTATACTTGGCAAATGCACGTAACAATGACGCTTCACGCCCGGTCAGGCCAGCTCCAAGGATCAGGCGGTTAAAACCATCATCCTCTAGTTCACCTTTCCAAACCCGGTCGAAACTTTCCTGGAACAAGTGCTGTGCTTTTTCAAAGTCTGTCGGCATTTTGCCGTTAATTTCCATACTGAAATTAAGGACCCAACTGACTGAGCCATCCGGACAACGCACCGCGTAAGGCGTTTCACCGATCACTCTCAGACCAAAGTTCTCCAGCATCGGCAATACGTCGGACAAATGGATTGGGCTATCTTTGTGGAACAGATTTAACCGCACCGCTTTGCTATCTGCAGCTTCCTCTTGTGGCCGATAAAACAGCATTTCAAGCGGATGGTCGGCACTGAGCGCTTCGAGTTTCGCAATATCAACCATGGCGTCGTTTGGCAACATTTCGTCTTTGTACGAGCGTGGAAACGCGTTGACATACTTAGTGCCAAGTTCACGACCGCGGACTTCACCAAAACTACCCACCAGAGCGGTTGCCAGTTTATCTTCCCATGTACGGGCAGCTTCGATCAGATTTTGTTCAATTTCTTTCACATTAAACTCTACTGTGCTGTCGTTGATCCGGACAAAATAGTGTGTACGAGCCAACACGGATTCAGAGAAATAAGTGGTAAATTCCACCGGCTCTTCACTGCCCAAAAAGCCTTGCAGGATTTTTTGGGTGTCTTTGCGCAACTGAGTGTTATAGCGCTCACGGGGCACGTAAACCATCGCCGATACGAACCGACCAAAAGCATCTTTGCGCATAAACAAACGCGTCATATCGCGTTCCTGCATCTGCAAGACGCCGGTTGCTACTTCAAGCAGCTCATGGTGGTCGGCTTGGATCAGCTCATCACGTGGGTAGGTTTCCAAAATGTTCAACAGCGCTTTGTACGCATGTGTGCCGACCGCAAAGCCGGATTGTTCCATCACTTTCGCCAGCTTGTTTTTCAACAAAGGGATGTCAGCTGCACTGTTGTTATACAGCGAACTGGAATACAGACCAATAAAACGGTCCTCGCCAACCACCTGACCTTTCGCATCGAAACGCTTGATACCGATGTAATCGATATAGGCTGGTCGGTGGACGCGGGATTTATTGTTGGTTTTGGTTAAGATCAACAAATCTGAACTCAGGGCCTGTTTGCGGGCTACATCAGGCAAATCACTGAGCATTAAGTCGCGGGAAGTACTGCGACGCATCAGACCTAAAGCGCTGTCAGCAATGCCTTCAATTTTATAATCACCGGCAATTGGGACTATCGCGTACTGGCGGTAACCCAGCAAAGTAAAGTTGTCTTTCACCAGCCAATTGAGGAAGTCGGTCGCTTGCGCTAACTGCTCCTGCGAGGCCAGACCGGCATTCTTCGGCAGATCTGCGATCACTTGTTCCAGTTTGGCTCTAGTTGGCTGCCAGTCAACAACCGCCAGTGAGACGTCCTGCATCACAGAACTGAGTTCGGCGGTTAACTGGTCCATGGCCGCTTTGTCGGTCATCCGGTCAATTTCTACATGGAACACTGTTTGTCGAGTCGACGGATTGGCCTTAGTACCAAGTTTGTGGAATTCGGTAATATTACCTTTGTCATCGCGGAAGGTCTGCAATGGATGATGCAATAACAAATGAGCGGTAATATTGTGGCGATTCAGAGCGATACGCAACGAATCAACCAGGAATGGCATATCGTTGATCACCAGTTCAACAATAGTGTGTTTGGATTCCCAGCCATTTTTGGCGATTTCCGGGTTAAACACGCGGATCATGGCTTCGTCGCTACGGTGGGCATTAAAAGTTTGCCACAGGCTGAGCGCAGCGCCATATAAATCACTGTCGATCCGACCGACCAAGTCGTCGTGAGCGACATTACCATATAGCGTAAAAGCGAATTTTTCGACCAGTTCGACCTGATCTTTGACTTTCTGACGAATTAACTTACTTACGTTTTGTAGTAGTACAGATGGTTGACCGTCTATCAGTGCCATTTTTGTATCCTTGTGTTGTCTGTACCCGGGGGGGAGCAAGACATTTGTGCATAGTGTACAGAGCGTGTCAGGTGCGAAGTTTATTGAGAATTGTAGTGCTTTTCGAGCTTTATTTCAGGCTTTCTAGCTGGTTGTACCAGACGTAAAAGCCAGATTTGACAAGATATTCAGCAGGATTAAATAACAAAATGGCCTTTCGGCCATTTTTATTAGTTATTCTGCATAAAGATGCGTTTTGCATCTTTATGCAGTTTTAGCAAGAAACAGCGGTTATTTACGTTGTGGCCAGAAAAATGCGGCCAGCGCCGGCAATACAAAAATTGCACCCAACATATTCACCACGAACATAAAGGTCAGCAAAATGCCCATATCGACCTGGAATTTTAGCGCAGAGAACACCCAGGTACTCACGCCGATGGCTAAAGTCACTGCGGTAAACAATACCGCACTGCCGGTAGATTTCAACGCATTGAAGTAAGCCGTGCGCAGCGGTACTCCGTCACGTAGCGGCTGCGTCATATTGGTCAGGATGTAAATGCCATAGTCAACACCGATCCCCACGCCTAGTGCTATCACCGGTAAGGTCGATACTGTTAAACCGATCTGCAAATAGGTCATCAACGCTGTTGCCAGCACAGTCACTACGTACAGCGGGATAATCACTACTGTTGTAGCCTTAACGGACCTAAAACTCAGTAAACATAATGCAATCACAGCTGCATAAACATACCAGGTCATCGGGTCCTGCGCTGCTGCAACAGCTTCGTTCGTCGCCGCCATCACACCAACCGGGCCAGAAGCAAGCATAAACTTGGTTTGATCTGTTCCCAGCTCTTTACCAATACGTTTTGCTTCTGCGACCACTTTTTCAATAGTTTCGGCTTTGTGATCTTGTAAGAACAGAATAACCGGCATTACGGAACAATCAGGATTCAACAAACCGGTACTGGTTTCAACGCGGCTCGAGGCCTGGACCAGACTCTCTGTCGTTCTTGGCAGCACACGCCACTTCACATTGCCTTCATTAAATGCGGCGTTGATAGATTTAGAGACCGACGCCAAAGACACCGAACTTTGTACGCCGGGAACATTCTCCATTTGCCATTGGAACTGATCGATCTTTTCCATAATGGGGTGAAAGGTACATCCATTCGGATCGGTTTCAACCATCACATTGATGTAATCGACAGAAATTGCATAACGGTCTGTGATTAAAAAGGTATCTTGGTTGTAGCGCGAATCTGTATGCAAAGCGGAGGCGCCTGGGTGTAAATCGCCAATTTTCAATTCTTTGCTTTGCTGATAACCGAAAACAAATAATGCTGCAGTTACAAGTAGGACCGGAGCCGCGACTTTTCTCTCGGTACAAGCTGATAGTGCATACCAGACTTTATCCGCTCTTGGTGTTGGCGCAGAGACAGCCGACACGTATTTGTCACTAAACCGGATGTAGGACATCAAGACTGGAAGTAAAATCAAGTTTGTCAGGATGATCACGCCAACCCCTAAGCTCGCAGTAATTGCGAGTTCGCGGATGACGCCGATATCAATAGCGAGCAACGTTAAAAATCCGACCGTATCAGAAAGGAGCGCTATACCACCGGGGATCAATAGTTTGCGAAAACTTGCTTGAGCAGCAGTTTTAGCATCAAGGCCAGCAGCAACGTTCTTACCCGTCGCATTAATCATTTGAACGCCGTGACTAACACCAATCGCAAAGACCAGGAAGGGTACCAAAATCGACATCGGATCGATCCCGAAACCAACAACGTTCAGCAAACCCATTTGCCAGATCACCGCAATTAACGAGCAGGCTATCGGTAACAGTGTGAGCTTCATTGAACGTGAGAACAAATATACCATCACAGCTGTTATAAATATTGCAACGGCAAAGAACACCAAAACGCCTTTAGCACCTTGCGCTACGTCACCGACCATCTTGGCAAAACCAATGATATGTATAGTAATTTTGTCGTTTTCAAACTGGCCGCGTACATCTGATTCCAGTTGATTCGCAAAAGCAATCGTATCAAGTTTTTCCAAGGTATCTGGATTCACATCCTGCAACTGCGCAGTGACCATAGCGCAGCTATAGTCGTCAGCAACCATACGGCCAACTATACCGGCCTTGTCGACGTTTTGCCTGACGATGGCAAGACCGCGGTCGTCAGCGGTGAAGTCGGCCGGGATCACCGGGCCACCGGCGAAACCGTCTTCAACCACTTCGACAAATCGGGTGCTGGGGCTAAACAGCGACTTGACTAAGACCCGATCGACTCCAGGCATGTAATACACCTGATCGTGAATTTTGCGGAAAGTCTCAAAAAAGTTAGGGTTAAAAATGTTACCCGAAGCATCGCACACCGAAATAAGGATATTGTTGGCGCCGCCAAAATCCTTTGAATGCTTCATATAGGTTTGCATGTACGGATGGGCTAACGGAATGTTCTTGGTAAATGCCGCATCCAGTTTAATCTGGCTGGCTTTGAACAACAGAAACAGAGTTGCCAGGATGAAAGTGATCACGACCAGGCCGCGATGGCGGAACAAGGCATATTCACATTTATTAATAAAACGATTTGCACTCATAATTATTGGCTTACCACTTGTTGCACTGTTTTGATGCCGACTTCAGTAGCCAACACCAAATCTTGTCCGACTGTTACACCATTGAGCACCGCTTTTCCTTCTGTTTGCGGTATCAACTGGAAAGTTTGGCCGTCGTCACGGCTATGAAAAATGACGCCGCTATTGCCGAATAGCCAGACGCTGCCTTCCGAAGCTACGACAGAATTTAGAGTTGCAGGAGAAGTCAGACTGATTTGCCGCCAGGTTTGACCGTTATCGCTGCTACTGAATGCATGCCCGCGCAAACCCACGGCAAACAAGGTCCCGCTTGGTGACTGCGCAATGGAAAACAAGGAACCATTATAAAAAGCCGGCTGACGCTGCCAACTAACGCCACCATCGATACTGACTGCCCAGAAGCCAGCCTCACCGACGATGAACAGACGGTCTGCTCCAGCAAAAATGCGATTAATGTGCGGCAATACTGACGACAGTTCTGCCTGATAACCTTCCGGATCAGTGTCTTTCAGTTCGGCCAACATCTGCTGATCTTCATCATTCGCAAGCTCAGCATGAAATTCTTGTGTCCAGCTCGTGCCGCCGTTACCAGTCCGATAAAACAGACCATAAGCACCAACGGCAAAGCCACGATCGGCATCGGTAAAATAGACATCGAATAAAGGCTTATCAAGCTCAGGTAAAAACTGTTGCAGCTGCCAGGTCTGACCGCCGTCAGCGCTCGCAATAATGCTGGCATCGTGCCCAACAGCCCATCCCCGCGTATCGTTGACAAAAAATACTGAGTTCAAACCAGACTGTAACGGTGTCGGGCTTTGACGCCACTGTTTGCCGTCTTGACTTAACAAAATATGCCCCCGCTCGCCGGCGGCAACAAACTTATCTGCTGAGACACGCACCAGATCAGTTAACACTGATTTTTCAGCATGTGGCAGCAGATACGCACTTTGCGGTTTGATACTGGTATCAGCCAGTGCAGGCCATAATGTAAATAACAAACTCAGGCCAGATAAAAATTTAAACTTCATTAGAGTCTTTACTCGAGATGCAGATTGAAACAAAAACGGTTGGCTATAAGCCAACCGCTTTTTCATAACGATGTGTCTTAACGCGTCCCTTCACGACGCAGCGCAGCTGGTGTGAAGTCGTTATCAGACAGTTTTACCGAGAAGTCATACATTTTATCTTCGTTATCCAAACCGATAGCGATATAACGGCGTGAATTCAGATCATGATAGACTTCCAGCGTACTCCAGTGCGTAGGTACTTCGTAGTAATTCAGACCGTGAGCAACTGCGACGCGATATAACTCGCCACGAGCGTCATAAAGGTCAGCGACATGGATTTGCCAGCTGTCTTCATCAATGAAGAACACACGTTTACCGTATACGTGGCGCATGCCTTCTTTTAACGTAGCCTCAACCTGCCACACGCGGTGTCTTTCCCAACGCACATATTCAGGGTTGATATGACCTGGCTTCAGGATGTCAGAATACTTCACATCTTTACTGTGAAGTTTATAGCTGTTGTATGGGATATACATTTCTTTCTTGCCAACCAGTTTCCAGTTGTAGCGGTCTGGTGAGCCGTTGAACATGTCAAAGTCATCGGTCGTACGCAGACCATCCGATGCCGTTCCCGGCGCATCATAGGCTACGTTAGGAGCACGGCGTACGCGGCGTTGACCCGTGTTATAAGTCCAAGCCTGACGAGGAGTTTTAACCTGATCCATGGTTTCATGAACCAGTAACGCCGTACCGGCTAAACGCGCAGGCGTTGTCACGCTTTGCTTAAAGCGGAACAGGATGTTTTCGGCCTGTAATGCCTCAGCAGTCGCCGCTTTATCGGAATATTTGAACATGATTTGTTCATCAAAGCCGATCAGAGTGTAATCACCTGCTGCGGTTGGTGCAGCTTGACCGCCGTTACGGGATGCAGCAACGCCGCGGTACCGAACGGTATGGTTCCAGATAGCCTCCAGACCATTTGCAGGGATTGGAAACGGAATACCGATCGCGGCATTGATGATACCGTTACCGCCTTGCACGAGCTCAGCTTTACCAGCAATATTTTTTGTCGCGTCATAGACATACTGCGGATAGGACGCAGTACGACGGGTTTGATACACGTTCATCTTGTAAGTTGGATACAAGTCAAACAAGGCTAACTGGCCAGGCGATAAGGCGTCCTTATACTTAGCAAGATTAGACTTATCAATGGTAAACAGTACTTTGTC
>Ga0075154_10000655_pt1 | contig 28198 bp, 22 predicted proteins | sample JI71714BDNA_FD_70965 | JGI IMG/M metagenome (GOLD analysis project Ga0075154, IMG submission 70965) | Wastewater effluent complex algal communities from Wisconsin, to seasonally profile nutrient transformation and Carbon sequestration -... | ecosystem: Engineered > WWTP > Effluent > Algae...
GCGCATCATCTTCGCCACCGGCGATGTGCTGCATCCCGAGGTTGATGCCTTGCGCAAATCCGGTCGGCCAATTGTCGAAAAGCCCTATGACCCCGAACAACTGCGTGCCGCATTGCTGCAATTACATGAAATTGGAGAAACGCCATGAACGAGAAAGCCCGGATCGCGATATGCGATGATGAAGAAGATATGCGCGTCATGTTGCACGAGTTGCTTGTCGATGAAGGCTATGCAGTGGAATGTGCGGCAGACGGGACTGAACTGCGCAGACTGGTGCCGGCATTCAGGCCCGATCTGGTCATTTGCGATCTGCGCATGCCTGGCGAGGATGGCCTGTCGCTGACCCGGTGGCTGCGCATGGAAAGTCATGCTGCGGTGCTGATGCTGACTGGTATGGGGACAGTGATGGACAGGGTTGTCGGTCTGGAAATGGGAGCGGATGATTATCTCGCGAAGCCATTTGAGCCTGCCGAATTACGTGCCCGGATAAAAGCAGTGCTGCGCCGCTCAATGAGCACGGCTGCCGCTACACAGGGTCGCGCACCTTCACGAATGAAGATTGGCAAATGCGTGATAGACACCGACCAGAAATGCCTGTTTGGCGATGATGGCAGCAAGATACCATTGACATCGATGGAATATGATCTGCTGCACACCTTCATCCAGCATAGCAGGCGTGTTCTTAACCGTGACCAGTTGCTCGAAATGGCGCATCACCAACGCTGGGACCCTTATGACCGTTCGATCGACATCCGCATTGCCCGGCTGCGCAAAAAAATAGAGGTCGATCCCACCAAGCCCGAAGTGCTGAAAACAGTCCGTGGTGAAGGCTATATGCTGGTGCCTGGAGGGTGAGGTTTATCCATTTGCCCCTCCCCTGAAGAGAAGGGGCCATACGACCCCCGCCAATGTTTCACGGCTGAAACAAAAGCTGAAACAATCGAAACCAAAAAGCTGCAAATCCGAAGCACAGGCGAAACATCGCCTGCCTAATCAGCCGTTATTGGACGCCTGAGCGATGCGGGGAAAGCCTCGCCACGATGATAGAGGAAATGCACAATGCCCCTTTGGAACAATGTCAACCTCGGCCTGTGGACCGATAGCGCCAACTGGACCGGCGGCGTGCCCAACGTGGCGGGTGCGATTGCCGATTTTGTCGCGATCGGTGGATCCGGCGCGACGACTGCGACCTTCACCGAAAACACCACCGTCACGGTGGGCACGCTCAACGTGACCAGCACAGGCGCACGTGACGTGCTGTTTCAGGGCTCGCTGGCGGATAGCGGCAGCGGCGTAGCCACGCTCTCCTTCGACGCCGGTGCCTCGGGAAGTGGCATCTCTCGGGTCAACGTCACGACTGCGGTCGGTGGCGGCGAATTTGAAATCAGCTCGTTTGGTGGATTGCGGGTGCAAATCACCTCCGAGACGGAGTTCAACGTCGCCACCGCCGGCACCACGGCGCGAATCAATGCGCCTATCATCGGTGCTGGGCAGCTTATCAAGCTTGGTGCAGGTACGCTGTTTTTGGGCAGTGCGAGCACGACCCTCAGCGGTATCATCCATATCGAAGGCGGAACGCTCTCTGGCCTGAACGGCGGCGTATTTGGCACCGCCAGCATCCTTCTTCACAACAACGCGATCCTGCGCACCAGCGGAACGCTGACCAATACCACGGGCACATACCTCCTCGATACCGGAGTTGCTGGCAGCGGCCAGATCATGGCACCGACAGGGACCACGCTGACCCTGGCAGGAAATTTCGGACATAGGAGCGGAGGGGTCCTGACGCTGGGCAACACGGTCGACAACGGCACGATCGCCATTGCCAGCAGCGCCGCTGATGTCTCCGGTTCCGGCTCATTCCGGCTTAGCGGCTCCACGATCCGGTTCGACAACGCCTATTCGGCCGGCAATGTATTCCATGGCGCCAACCTTACCGGGGTCGAACTGGTCAATGGGGCGGTGCTCGACGGACGCGGGTTCCAGATGCAGGTGACGAACCTCGACCTCGATGCCGGAACCATCCGGTCGTCAACAGGTGCACTCAATCTTCTGGTCGAAGACACTCTGGTCACCGCAAATGCGCAGACCGGGACAATTGAGGGAACCGCCAATGCCGACAGAGTCGAAATCAATGCGACAAACGACTGGAGCTTTGTTGGCACCACTTTCACCAACTGGTCGGCAAACGACGTGATCCAGATTGACGGCAGCGCGAATGCCAACAACCTGACCGGCAGCAACTTCAAGGACACGTTTGCCAGTTTCGGTGGCAACGACACACTGATCGGCAACGGCGGAGAGGATGTCTTTTTCGCAGGTGACAATGACGATCTGATCGTGCTCAATGCCCAGAACGGCAACTCGCAAGTCAACGGCGGCAACGGCACAGATACCTTGCGGGTCACCGGTGGCAGCATAAGCTTGGCCACCATGTCGGGCATCGAAGCGATAGAGCTGCAAAATGCCGCCGGCCTGACGCTCAGCAACGGCCATTTCTTCAGCCTGCCCGGCACTGCTGCAATCAGTGGCACTGGCACAATCTCGGTCGGCCTGTTCGCCGGTCAGAGCGCGCTGACCAACAACTTCGCCGTGGCCGCCGGATCGAACATCACTTTCAACATCACCGCGGCCGGCGGCAACGAGACGATCATCATCCATCCCGATGCGATCGGGATCGTCTATGACGGTAGCGGCATCGACACCATCATTGGCGGCAATCGGGACGACACCATCAGACTCGGCGGCGGTGCCGATACTGTTGATGCCGGGGGCGGCAACGATGTGGTTGAACTCTATTATCCGGCAAGCGGATCGTTCCTGACCGGCGGCGCAGGCACCGACACGCTGCGGGTGATGAATTTTAATCCTACGCTCGGCTCAATCACCGGATTTGAAGCCATCGATATGGCCGCAGGAACCACGCTTACCGTTACCGGCAGTCAGTTCAAAACCGGTTTTGCCTCGAACACTGTGCTGTCCGGCAGCGGCGCGCTGGTGATCGATATGAGCGCAGCCAACCCGGTTTTTTCGATAACCGGAATTACCGTTGCGGGCGGGTCGTCAGTCGGGGTCACCATCAATGGCACGTCCGGCCTTGATCAGATCAAAGGCATCATCAACTGGGCCAACACGATCAACGGCGGTGACGGCGTTGATCAGATCCGTGGCGGCAATTTGGGCGACACGATCAATGGCGAGCTTGGCAACGACAAGATCTATGGCGCTGGCGGTGCCGATGTGCTGACCGGTGGAGCGGGGTCTGACCAGTTCCGTTATGTGTTCGCATCCGACAGCGGCCTTGGAGCTGCGGCGGATCTGATCACTGACTTTGAAACTGCTGGCGATCGCCTCAATTTCCTGCTGATGGATGCCGATCAGGCAGTTGCTGGTGATCAGGCTTTCAACTTCGTTGGCGATGCGGCTTTCGCAAATACTGGCACCGGGCAAATCCGATTTCAGGATGCGGGTGCGAATTTGCTGGTACAGATTGATACCGATGGCAATGGCTTTGCCGACATGGAAGTCTTGCTCCAAGGGCTTGCGGGTCAAACACTTACAGAGGCGAACTTCATACTTTAACAGCGCCCTGTAAAAGCAGATGCACTGTCTAGGGTCAGGACATTTTAATTGCACATTCGAGGTTTGAGGCCTTTTTGCTCAGTGTCCAATTTGGTTTTTGGGGGGGGCGGCAAGCGACGGAAATATGTCGATATTGTCTAGCTTGCCAACGCAGCCGTGCCTGTCCTGATCGCCCGCCCTGCGGGCAGCCGAAGAGCAAAATGGCTTCGATTTCGAGGCCATTTTGACGCCTCCGCGTTTTATTTATGAGTTCACGGCCTAGTAGCGGTTCCGAGTTCAAGCGCTGTGACGGGCTCGGTTTCTTCGCAACTTGTCCTACCCGTTTCGATTGTGATTGACGCCTCCCTTGCGGCAAGAATAGGCCGATGGCGCGACGCTCTGGTATTGGGAGCGCGCATATCTTACCCGTCCGGGTTGGGTTGCAGCAGGGGAGCTTGGTTTTGCGGGATAAATTGAGAGCTACTTTAAGGGAACCTCTGGTCCATTTCCTGTTGGCGGGACTTGGGCTTTTTCTGTTTTTTGCATGGCGCGGCGAAGCGGTGGATCCGGAGAGCCGGACGATCACGATCACCGAAGAACAGGTTGGGCGGCTGGCGGCGAGTTGGGCGCAGACATGGCAGCGCCCGCCTTCGCAGAACGAGATTGACGCGCTGATCCGCGATTATGTGAAGGAAGAGGTTTATTACCGCGAGGGGCTGCGGCTTGGACTTGATCAGAACGACACAATCATCCGCCGTCGCATGCGATCGAAGATGGAATTTCTGGCAAATTCCGAACTGGAAAATGAGACCCCGACTGATGCAACTTTGCAGGCGCTGCTCGAGAAGAACCCGCAGGCCTATGCCGCGGATGCTCGCTACAGCTTTGACCAGATTTACCTAGGAGCTCAGGACGACGACGCCACCCGATCGCGCGCCACACGGCTCTTGCAAGAGTTGAGCAAGGGCGCTGAATGGGGCGCTTTGGGTGACAGGATCTCTTTGCCGAGCAGCTTGGAAAAAGCCGACCGCACGCAAATCGCTACCAATTTTGGCGATGACTTTGCCCAATCGCTTTCCACGCTAAAGACCGGACAATGGACCGGTCCGATTGCATCGGGTTTTGGCCTGCATCTCGTCCGCATCCGGGCGCTGCAAGCAAGCGCAAAACCGAAATTTGCCGATGTCAGGCAAAGGCTGGAAAATGACTGGCGCGCGCAAACCATGAAGGCGCGGGAAGCCAAGGCCTATCAGGCGTTGCTCGACGGCTATACGATCAAGATTGCCAAGCCGTGATACGCCTATTCTGGTTGGCGCTTGCCTCGCTGTTCCTGCTTACTCGGCCGGCCTTTGCTGACGAACTCCGTCCTGGCTATCTGGAGTTTACGCAAAAAACGGCAAGTGACTGGACGCTTGTCTGGAAAGCCCCGATGCGCGGCGGGGTAACGCCCGCGACCCAGCCGATATTGCCCAAAGGATGTTCGGCGAAAGGGGATCCACAACGCGCCATCGGGGCGATGGCGGTGATCTCGACATTTCAGCTTGTGTGCATCCGCCCGGTTGCGGGAAGCAGTATTGGCCTGTCGAATTTTTCTACGGCGCAAACCGACGTTCTGGTCCGTGTCGCGCCGCTCAACCGACCGGTGCAGGCCATGCGGTTGACCGCAGCCGAACCGATGGCTGAAATCGTCGCCAAGCCCGATCGCTGGCAGGTCGCGCGTACCTATTTCGTGATTGGCATCGAACATATCGTCTTTGGCTATGACCATCTGTTGTTCGTGGTCGCACTTGTTTTGCTGCTGACAGGGTTTCGGACAATTGCGATTGCAGTGACCGCTTTTACCGTCGCCCATTCGATAACACTTGTCGGCACTACACTGGGATTCCTCGGCCTGCCCCAGCGTCCAGTCGAGGCGATCATTGCGCTGTCGATTATTTTCCTTGCGGTCGAAATTGTCAAAAAGAAGGACGGCGAGAGGCGGTTGTCAGAGCGCGTGCCCTGGGTCGTTGCCTTCCTCTTCGGGCTGCTGCACGGCTTCGGCTTTGCCGGCGCTTTGAAGGAAATTGGCCTGCCGGAAAGCGATGTCCCCACTGCATTGCTGACATTCAATCTGGGGGTCGAGGCGGGGCAATTGCTGATCGTCGCGGCGACAATGTTGATCCTGCACGGTTTGCGGCGATTGCAGCCCAGCTGGACGCGTCCAGCAATCCGCCTTTCAAGCTATGCCATTGGTGCCATAGCCTCGATGTGGCTAATCGAACGGGTGCTGCTGTGATCGTTACGTTGCGAAATATCTGCTTTTCCATTTGACCAAAGGCCTCGCCCTATTGCCCTAACCCCTGGTCACAGGGCGATGACTGAGCGATAGATCATATAAGCCGCAACGACGAAAATCAGCGTCGCAAAAAGCGTGTTCAATGTGCCTTTTCGCTGTGCCAGCCGGGTCGATGCGATCGTTCCGATCCATCCGCCCACTACGCCGCCACCGATGAACGCTGCGGCAAGCCACCAGTCCACCAGCCCGGACAAAGCATAATTGAACGACGTCGAGAGCCCGAAAGCTGCGATGGCAACAAGCGACGAGCCGACGGCATTGACCATTGGCATGTGCGTTGCCGCGATCAGGCCTGGAACGATTAAAAAGCCTCCGCCAATTCCAAAAAAGCCGGAGAAAAGGCCGGTTGCACTGCCATAGGCAATCACCTTGGGCGCATTCTCGCGGTGGCAAGTCGCACCGGGATCGCCGACGTCGTTGCGGTTTTTGAACATCAAAACCCCGACAACCAGCATCAGCAGCGCGAAGAGCAACAGCAGCTTTTGACCGTCAAAGGCCTTGCCAATGGTCGATCCGGCAAATGCCCCGATTGCTCCAGCAAAGGCATACATACCACCGCAGCGCCAGATGACATTGCCCTTGCGCGCATGCGGGATCAGATTTGCCAGCGCATTTGCCGCCACCGCCAACGCACTGGTACCGATGGCAACATGGGGATTCTTGACGCCGACCAGATACACCATCAGCGGTACCGCGAGAATTGACCCACCGCCGCCCACCAATCCCAGAACAAAGCCCACCAGTGCGCCCGATCCCGCGCCCAAAACATATTGGATCGGTTCCAGCATCAACCGCTACAGCGCATCGACGGGTATTTTGAGATAGCGGGTGCCATTGGCTTCGGGTTCAGGAAAATGCCCGCCACGGATATTGACCTGTATCGAGGGCAGGATCAGCCGCGGCATATCGAGTGTCGCATCGCGCGCCTCGCGCATACGGACAAATTCGTCCTCACCGATACCGTCATGGACATGGACATTATCCTGCCGTTGAGCGGCGATGGTCGTTTCCCAAACGAAAGTGTCGCGCTTGGGTGCCTTGTAATCGTGGCACAGAAACAGCCGGGCCTCGCCCGGCAGCGAGAGCAGCCGCCGGATCGAACGGAATAATTGTCGCGCGTCTCCACCCGGGAAATCGGCGCGTGCCGTGCCATAGTCGGGCATGAAAAGCGTGTCGCCGATAAAGGCGGCGTCCCCGACGACAAAGGCCATGTCTGCGGGAGTGTGCCCCGGTACATGCAGAGCGACGGCTTCGACCGATCCCAGCATGAATGTTTCACCATCGGCAAAGAGTTTGCCAAATTGTGACCCGTCACAATTAAAGCCGTCGCCCAGATTGAAAACTTTGCTGAATACGCCCTGCACCTGGGTGATATGTTCGCCAATCGCCAGCGTGCCACCTAGGCGCTCGATCAAATAGGGGGCTGCCGAAATATGGTCGGCATGGGCGTGCGTTTCGAGAATCCATTCAATGTCGAGATTGGCGTTTTTGACGTAGGCAATCACCGCATCTGCCGACTTTGTCGTGGTTCGCCCCGATGCTGGATCATAATCGAGTACCGAATCGATTATCGCTGCTTTCGCGGTTGCCGGATCGCTGACGACATGCGTTGCTGTGAACGTGTCTTCGTCGAAAAAGCTTTTGACCACGACTGGCGCGGCCTTGCCTTGATCGATGATTGCGCTCGCCGCTTTGATTGCTGGATCAGCCATTGGCGGCATCCTTGAATTGGTCAAAAGCCTCAACCGCCTGTGCGGCGTACATAAGGCTGGGTCCGGCACCCATGTAGAGCGCCATGCCCATCACTTCCATGATCTCCTCACGGGTCGCACCCAGCTTTGCTGCTGCCTGCGCATGAAAGGCGACGCAGCCATCGCAGCGTATGGCAACCGCGATGGCGATGGCGATCAATTCCTTGGTCTTGGCATCGACCGCGCCGCCTGCAGTCGCTGCCTGTGCCATCGCTGAAAATGCTTTCATGACATCAGGCGAACCGAGCCGGACCTCTTTGATCGCGCCCGACAATTCGCCAGCCATTGCTTTCCAGTCTTTATGCATGGGGAGGTTCCTTCAGGATAAATATCTCAAGCACCGATCAGCGCGAGCAGCCGATAGGCAGAGACGATGCGTTCGGTTCTTGCATTTGCGAGTGCGGCGGATGCGGCAATCGCCTCGCGCTCGGCGTCGAGCAAAGCCAGTTGCGGCTTCATGCCCACCCGCACTTCTTCGCGCACACTGCGCAGCGCATCGCTTGCTGCTGCATCCTGCTCGATCGCCGCCGCCTCAACCAGAGTTGCGGTGCGGACGCCGGAAAAAGCACCGATCACATATTCGCGCACCATATCCTGTGCGGCGCGAAATTGCGCCTCAGCAGCGCGCAAGCGAGCATCGCTTTCCGCGATCTTGCCTGAGACGCGACCGCCGCTGAAAATCTGCCAGCGTGCCCGGACGCCTACCGTTGCGCTGTCGGCTTTGTATCCGGGGAAGAATTGGTCGCGAACCATGGCACCTTCGGCAAAGGCACTGACCATCGGCAAGCGGTCTGCCTTTTCGCCTTTCAGTCCGGCCTGAGCTGCGCGCACGCCAGCCTCTGCCTGCGCCAGTTGCGGGTTGCTGGCTTCGGCGCGGGTTATTGCCTCATCCAGCGTTGCAGGTAGATCGGGGTTGTCGGGAAGAGGAGCAAGCCCCGTACCGTCCAGCCCGGTGAGGGAATTGAAACGTGCACGCGCGGACACCAGCTGCCCTTCGGCCCGGGCAAGACCAGCCTTGGCCTCAGCAACGCGAGCCTGCGCCTGCGAAACATCGGTGCGCGGGCTTTCGCCCACGCGGAATCGCAACCGCGCCTGTCGTACAATCTCTTCGGTTTCGTCGACTAGTTGCGCGAAATGGCGGATCATTGTTTCCGAGGAAATCACCGAGCCATAGGCTGCTGCGACATTGGCCGAGAGTTGGGAACGGGTCGCCATGATCCCGGCTTCAGCGGCAGCGGTTCCCGCCTGTGCCTGCGCAATTCCGGCAGCAACTTTGCCCCCAGTGAAAAGCGGTTGCTCGAACACCAATTGTGCTGCCACCGGGGTAACATTGTCGGCGGTCAGCCCGAAATACCCCCTGGGATCAAGTCTGCCAAAACCTGCCGTACCCGACAGGGTTGCATTGGGTCGGCCGCCCGATTTTGCCTGTTCGACCCGGGCCTTGGCAACGTCGCCCTCCGCTTCGGCAATGGCGATATCGGGGGCATGTTCCTGTGCCGCCGCAATCGCCTCTTCAAGCGTAGTCGCCTGCAGCGGAGCCGTCCAAACAAGCCCGGTCAGGAAAAATGCAATCGCCGGCTTTTTCACTTGAAGGCGACTCCGGGGGCAACGCCCATTGCCTTGAAAATCTTTGCAGCAGGGCAGAAACCGGTAAAGGCGGCCTGCACCATATTGAGACCTGCGAAGGCGCTTAGCCCTATCCAGTAAGGATGGACCGTTAAGGACAGAGCAATGCCTGCCAGAACGACAATCCCGGCAAAGGCGAGCACAGCACGATCAACAGTCATAATATTATCCTTCCGTCACATTTTCAGCTTGCGAATGCCCATCACGTGCAGCGCAAGCTTTTCATAAAAGGGTTCGCTTTCGCCCTTGCGGACCTTGCGCAAGAAATATTTTTCAAAGCCGATCTTGGCAACATGCACCCATTTTCCGCTTGCCGACCAATTGAGGTTGCGTGGCGGGATTTGCGGTTGCGCAACAAACGCCACACCGCCATCGCCAAAATCGGCAAGGCAGACAGCATTCCAGGTTGCTTCATGGCTGGGTTCTTTACCGTCAAGTATCTCGGCAAGATTTGCGGCAATGGCGGTGACCATGCTTTCGATCATAAACCCGGTTTTGGGCACACCAACCGGAACCGGAGTGGGGCCCGTCGGCGGGATTGCCACGCAAACGCCCAAAGCAAACACTTCGGGGAACTTTGTGTTGCGTTGATGCTTGTCGACCAGAATGAAACCGCGCGGGTTGGTCAGGCCTTCAATATCGCGCACCGCGGGAACGCCGCGAAAAGCGGGAAGCAGCATCGAATAGCCGAAGGGGAGATCATGGCTTGCCTTGACCGAGCCGTCTTCAGCAACTTCCTCCACATGGGCCATGCCAGCTTCAAAGCTGGTCACGCGGGCGCTGGTGATCCATTTGATGTGGCGGTTGCGCAGCTCGCTTTCGAGCAGAGATTTGGTATCGCCGACGCCGTCCAGCCCGAGATGGCCGATATAGGGTTCGGCGGTAACAAAGGTCATCGGCACCTTGTCGCGGATCTTGCGGCGCTTCAATTCAGTATCGAGGATCAGGGCAAATTCATAAGCAGGGCCATAGCAAGAGGCGCCTTGCGCTGCGCCAACGACAATCGGCCCGGGATTTTTGCAGAACGCCTCAAACTTGTCAGCAGCCTCAGCTGCATGGTGGGTATGGCACACTGATACAGTGTGGCCGCCATTGGGACCGAAACCGGAAATTTCGTCAAAAGCAAGATCGGGTCCGGTTGCAATTACAAGATAATCGTAACTGAACGATTCGCCGTCATTAAGCTCCACCCGTTTTTCGTCCGGGTGGATTCGCTTGGCTCCTACGGACGAGAAGCCGATACCTTTTTTGGCAAAAATCGGCGGCAGATGGATCTGGATTGCTTCCGGTTCGCGCCAGCGCACTGCCACCCAAGGGTTCGAAGGAACGAAAGAATATGTATCGGTATCAGAGATTGTCAGCACCTCGGCTTTGTCTTTGACCGCAGCCCGAATTTCATAAGCGGCAATCGTTCCGCCGAGTCCGGCGCCCAGCACGATAATTCGCGGTTTCGACATGATCTTCTCCTGACATCTCTCTCAATTTGTTATATTGACTAAATATGATAATTATACGATATATGCAATAGACAAATTGAATTGGAGAATCGCATGTTCGGGTTTGGTGGCAAGAAGCATAAGGAAATCAGCGCTTCCGAGCTGAATGTGCTGCTCGCAAATGATGAGGCGCTGCTCGTCGATGTGCGCGAAGAGGGCGAATTCGCCACGGGTCACATCAAAGGTGCGATCAACCTGCCGCTGTCGCAATTTCAGGCATCGCGCATTCCTGATGTCAAAGGCAAACAGATCATTCTGCAGTGCGCTGGCGGAAAGCGGTCGGCGATGGCGCTCGACAAATGTTCCGCGGCACAAGCGGTTATCGACACCCATTTGGCTGGCGGCATTGGCGCATGGCAATCCGCCGGGCTGCCAATCGTTCGTGGTTGAGGAGTAAGCCCATGCGCATCCGTTCACACCTTCCGCTGCTCCTCGCACTCGTGGTGCCGCTTGTTGGCTGCGGCAGCGAAGAGCAAAAGCCAGCGCCTAAGGCGCAGGCTGCACGGCAAGGTGAACGGCTATTGCTGAACCCCGCCACAATCAGCGACATGAAAGCTGTAGGCGCCGAAATTACCACACAGGATATGGCCGAGGCTACGGTCCGCATTCCTGGCCTGTTGCAAAGCCTGACCGTGCGCGAAGGTGATATGGTCAAAAAGGGGCAGCGAATCGGCATGGTGGTCGACAACCGGCTCGGTTACGAATCTGCCGCCTTTGGCGCGCAGATTGCTGCGGCACAGGCCGAGGCGAGCAGGGCTCAGGCGGAATTGGGACGCATCCGTTATCTGTATCAGCAAAATGTCTATGCCAAGGCACGGCTCGAACAGGCCGAGGCGGCGGCACGTGCCGCAAATGCACAGGTGGCGGCGGCCCGCGCGCAGCAGGGCGCAGTGTCCAGTGTTGCCGGACAAGGTGCAATCATCGCCCCTGCCTCAGGCCGCGTGCTGCGCGCCGATGTGCCGCAAGGCTCGGCGGTCGCCCCCGGTGTCTCAGTGGCAACCATTACTGCAGGCGCGCCAATCGTGCGACTGGATCTTCCCGAATCGTTGGTTGGCAAGGTGCGTACCGGGGCACGCATTGTCCTTGCCGACCCCGACAACCCCTCCGGGTCGCTAGAGGGGCAGGTGGTGCAGGTCTATCCTGCTATCGCCGGGGGCCGGGTACGCGTGGATGCCACCGTGTCCGGCCTCGCAGCCACTTCGGTCGGTCGCCGGGTCAGTGCAACGGTCGAGGTTGGACAGCGTAGCGCCATCGTGGTTCCGCGCAAGTTTGTCTCGACCCGCTACGGCATGGACTATGTCGAGGTTGTTGCAAAAGATGGTGCGTTGACCACCGTCCCTGTTCAGATCGCACCAGCCGCCGAAACCGATAAGGTCGAGATTTTGAGTGGCGTCGGTGCAGGTGACACGATTTACACCGCAGGCGGCGCAAAATGAATCTCGGGATTTCCGGGCGTCTGACGCGCGCGACGATTACATCGCCATTGACCCCATTATTCCTGTTGGCAGCAATTGCCGTCGGGCTTCTGGCGCTGATGGCGATACCGCGCGAGGAAGAACCGCAGATCAGCGTACCGATGGTTGATATCCAGGTCATGGCCCCCGGCCTCGCCGCGCCCGACGCGGTCGAGCTGGTTGGCATTCCTTTGGAAACCATCGTCAAAAGCGTCGATGGCGTCGAGCATGTCTATACCCAGGCCGAAGACGATGGTGTCATGGTCACCGCGCGGTTCCTTGTCGGTTCTGACCCAGAAGACGCCGCAACCCGCATTTCTGAAAAACTGCAAGCCAATTGGGATCGCATCCCGGTGGGTATCCCCGCGCCCAAAGTAACCGTGCGCGGGATCAATGACGTGCCGATTGTCGTGCTGACTCTGACACCCAAAGCAGGTGCATTGGGGCAATGGAGCGATCAGGCGCTTTATGAACTGGCCGGGAAACTGCGCACCGAAATGGCGAAAGTTGACAATGTCGGTCTGACCTTCATCACCGGCGGCCGCGCCGACGAAGTCCGTATCCAACCCGATCCCGCCAAGCTCAGCCAATATGGCGTACCATTGGGCAGCGTCATCGAGTCCGCTGGACAGGCCAATCGTTCCTTCCCTGTCGGCACTATCCGTGAGGGCGGGAAAGCCGTGTCGGTTTCCGCCGGTCGCACATTGAGCTCTGCGCAGGAAGTCGGTCTGTTGACGGTGCGCTCTGCAAGCGGTGCGCCGGTCTATCTGCGCGATGTCGCCAATGTCGACCAAGGTCCGCGCGAGGATCAGTCACGGGCGTGGCGTTGGGCGAAAAGCGGCGGCAAATGGAACAGCGCTCCAGCGGTTAGCCTGGCCATTGCCAAACGCAGCGGCGCGAATGCAGTGGTGTTGTCTGACTCGATTCTCGAACGGCTCGAACTGCTTAAAGGCAGCCTGATCCCCGGCGGAGTCGATGTCGCAGTAACGCGCAATTATGGCGAAACCGCAAACGAGAAAGCCAATGAACTGTTGTTCCATCTGGCACTGGCGACTGTTTCTATCGTTGCGCTGATCGGCTTTGCCATTGGCTGGCGCGAGGCTGCGGTGACTGCGGTGGTGATCCCGACCACCATCCTGCTCACCATGTTTGCATCCAATCTGATGGGCTTCACAATCAACCGTGTCAGTCTGTTCGCTTTGATCTTTTCCATCGGCATCCTTGTCGATGATGCGATTGTGATGATCGAGAATATCGCCCGGCACTGGGCAATGAAGGACGACCGCAGCCGGATCGATGCAGCGGTTGATGCGGTTGCGGAGGTCGGCAATCCAACGATCGTCGCGACGCTGACGGTTGTTGTGGCCTTGCTGCCGATGCTGTTCGTTTCGGGCCTGATGGGCCCTTATATGGCGCCGATCCCGGTCAATGCCTCGGCAGCAATGGTTTTTTCTTTCTTCGTCGCAGTGGTGATCGCCCCTTGGTTGATGATCCGTTTTGCGCGCAAGGTGATCGACGGCGAGGATAGCCATGGCCACGCCGAAGACGGTGGCAAGCTGGGTGTCGCCTATGCCAAAGTCGCGCATCGCATTATCGACACACGCAAATCGGCCCGGCTGTTCCTGATCTGGGTCGGGATGGCGACGCTGGTCGCCTGTTCGATGTTCTACTTCAAGGCGGTCACAGTGAAGTTGCTTCCCTTTGACAACAAGTCAGAGGTGCAGGTGGTGGTTGATATGCCCGAGGGCACCGCATTGGAAAACACCGCACGGGTGTTGGAAGATGTTGCGGCCCTTACCCGCGCGCTGCCGGAAACTGTGTCGATGGAGGCCTATTCCGGCACCTCGGCCCCGTTCAACTTCAACGGCCTGGTGCGGCATTATTTCCTGCGTGCGCGTCCTGAAATGGGCGATGTGATGGTCACTCTGGCCCCCAAGGACGAGCGTGACCGGTCGAGCCACGATGTCGCTCTCGACCTGCGCGAAAAACTGAAGGCGTTGAAACTGCCCGTCGGCGCATCGATAAAGGTGGTCGAAACCCCGCCCGGACCGCCGGTGATGGCAACCTTGCTCGCCGAAATTTACGGCCCCGATGCCGACACCCGACGCAAAACCGCGGTGGAGCTCGAAAAAATCTTCAAGTCGGTGCCTTATATTGTAGATGTCGATAACAGCTTTGGTGATCCACGACCCAAATTGCGGCTAGTGCCGGAACGCGACCGGATCGATTATTACGGGCTGTCAGAAAGGCAGATCAACGACAGCATCGGCGCGTTGCTAGGCAGCCAGACCGTCGGCTATGTGCCACGTGGCGATGGACGCACACCCTTGCCGATTACCATTGCCCTGCCGCAATCGGCACGATCCTGGTCGCAAACTTTGGCTTCGACCCCTGTCGCACAATCTCCAACGGGCGGACTGGTCGAACTGGGTGCAGTCGTCAGTGCGCAAGAGACGAAGGGGAGCCCTACCATTTTCCGCCGCGACGGGCGCGCGGCGGACATGGTGCTCGCTGAACTGGCGGGCGATTATGAAGCGCCGATCTATGGTATGCTTGCGGTCAACCGCGCGATCGATGCTTTTGACTGGAAGGCAAAGGGACTGGTCAAGCCCGAGGTCAGCCTTAACGGCCAACCCGCCGATGAAGCCAAGCCAACAGTGCTGTGGGACGGCGAATGGGAAATTACCTGGGTGACATTCCGCGATATGGGAGCGGCTTTCATGGTGGCGCTGCTCGGCATATATGTTCTGGTGGTCGCCCAGTTTCGCAGTTTCAAACTGCCGTTGGTCATACTGACGCCGGTGCCATTGACGCTGGTAGGGATCGTACTGGGCCATATGCTGTTCCAGGCACCCTTCACTGCGACGTCAATGATTGGCTTCATTGCGCTCGCCGGGATTATCGTGCGCAACTCGATCCTGCTTGTCGATTTCATCCGCCACGCGCAGGCACCGGGCAAGCCGTTAAGGCAGGTGCTGATCGAAGCCGGTACCATCCGCGTCAAGCCCATTGTGCTGACAGCGGCTGCCGCAATGATCGGCGCAGCGACGATCCTCAGCGACCCGATCTTTCAAGGCTTGGCAATCTCGCTGCTCTTTGGACTTGCCTCATCGACGTTGCTGACCGTGCTGGTGATCCCCGCAATTTATGTTGTGTTACGCGACGATCAAATGGAGATGGCATCGTCATGAACCTTGCAGACATCCAGATAGAAACCCTGTCGCAACATGCGTCGCAGGCAGCCGAATTGCTAAAAGTGCTCGCCAATGAACAGCGGCTATTGTTGCTGTGCCGGATGAAGCATGGCGAGTGCCCGGTAAACGAATTGGTCGAACTGAGCGGCATGTCGCAATCAAATGTGTCGCAACATCTCGCGCGGATCCGGGGCAGCGGCGTCGTCGATACCCGTCGCGACGGCACCACCATCTACTACCGGCTTGCCAATGACGATATCAAGGCGATTATCGATATGCTGTGCGATCGCTTTGGCCCGCAAGGCGCCAAGACGGCAAGCAATTGAGCTAGGATCAGAATCTAATCGCGAACTATGCGCGCGAAGGTCGCTACTCCGCTCGATGGGGCAGGAGCCGACCGGGTGGCGCTGCGTTGTTCATCCGCACCAAATTTTCGGATGAAACCGGCAATCTCATCCATGCGTGCTTCGTTAATGCGGTAATGTATCTGCTTTGCTTGGCGGCGTGTCTCCACAAGGCTTGCCTTGCGGAGCACCGCCAATTGCTGCGACAAGGCAGGCTGCCCCACTTTGCTCAGCATCTCGATCTGGCTTACATTGCAATCTTGATTGGCCCGGATGATCTCCAGCAGCGCCAATCGTGTTTCATGCCCAATGGCCTTCAGCGCATCGCAAAGATCATTGGGAATAGCGTCTTTCCGGTTCATTTTTTGTCGTCTCGCAACCGGTAGAACCACAGGGGATCAGTCGCGCTCGCCTGAAAACTGGCAGGATCAACCGGTGGCGGCAGCAATATAGATTGTCCCGGCAGCCAGCCCTCTGGTGTCAAGGCATCGCCTTTATCCACACGTTGCAAGGCGGCAACGATTCGCACCATTTCGTCAACCGACCGCCCGATGGTCGCTGGATAGCTAGTGATCGCGCGTATGACGCCGTTCGGGTCGATATAAAAACTGCTGCGCATCGCCGACGCATCCTGCGAGCGGTCGCTAATCATCCCATATGCGCGGCAAATGACCTGCGAAGGATCTTCGATGATCGGAAAGCCAACCTCGACCCCAATATGATCGCGAATGGCTTTGATCCAGCCATAATGGGCGAAAAGACTATCGACCGAAATGGCGAGCAAAGCGCAATCCATCGCATCAAACCGCTTTTGCTGCTCCGCAATTGCAACAAATTCGCTGGTGCAAACCGGTGTGAAATCGGCCGGATGCGAGAACAATACCAGCCAGTTCCCGCGATAATCGGTAAGGCTTACAGCGCCTTTCGTGCTTCGCGCCTGAAAGACGGGTGCTACGTCGCCAATTTGCAACGTTTGGGTCGGTGGTATCGATTCCAATTATTATCCCTTTTTCTGTCGCCTTTGACAGACACAGTTATACAATTCGTGAAATTGACTTGTCGACTCATATTGCGACGATGCAGTGCTTCCTAGAGCATTACGCGTCCGACCTTCGCGGCAATCGCTGCCGGGACCGTCGGATCATCAATAGTCGGAGGGATGTCAATGCTCTCACCGTTGACAATCTTGCGCAGCAGGTTGCGTAGTATTTTGCCGGATCGCGTTTTGGGGAGCTGGTTGACCACATAGGCGGTCTTGAGGGCGGCAACCGCGCCCAGTTCGGCGCGCACGGCGGCGATCACGCGGCGCTCCATGCTGTCATCGTCCTCGAAACCAGCGCGCGGAACGACAAAGGCAATAGGTACCATTGCCTTGATCGGATCATCCGCGCCGATCACCGCGCATTCGGCAACACCATCCTGCTGGGCAACGATCTGTTCCATCTGCCCGGTCGATAGCCGGTGGCCAGCGACGTTGATGATATCATCAGTGCGGCCCATGATGTGCAGGAAGCCGTCTTCGTCAAAATGGCCGGCATCGCCGGTTTCATAATAGCCGGGGAAGCTCGCGAAATTCTTGGCAAAGCCTGCTTCGTTATTCCAAAGCGTACGAAAGGCACCGGGGGCAAGCGGGGTCTTGATCGTCACATTGCCGCTTTGGCCGTCGGGTACAGGCTTGCCATCCTCATCGAGTATCGCAAATTCGAAACCCGGTACCGGAAAGCCCGCGCTGCCGCGTTTGCGGCGCAGGTCACCAAGGGCGAAACAGCTGGCGATGGCCGGCCAGCCGAGTTCGGTCTGCCACCAGTGGTCGATCACCGGCAGACCCGATTTTTCCTCAAGCCAGGCGATGGTATCGGGGTCTGCGCGTTCGCCAGCGAGGAAAATCGCACGGCAATCGCCGATGCCGATCTGTTTCAGGTAAGTGGCTTCGGGGTCTTCCTTGCGCACCGCGCGGATCGCGGTGGGGGCCGTAAAAAAGCTTTTGACGCTATGCCGCGCGATTGTCCGCCAAAATGTACCGGGATCGGGCGTGCCCACGGGCTTGCCTTCGAACAGCACCGTGGTCGCACCGACGAGTAGCGGGGCATAGACGATATAGCTGTGGCCGACGACCCAGCCCACATCAGACGCCGCCCAAAAAGGATCACCCGCACCAATGCCGTATATATTGGCCATCGACCAGGCGAGCGCGACCGCATGGCCGCCATTTTCGCGCACCACACCTTTGGGAACGCCGGTGGTGCCAGATGTATAGAGGATGTAGAGCGGATCGTCCGCAGCAACCGGAGCGCAGGCGGGAATTGGTGCGTCGGCGGTTCGCTCGCGCAGTTCCGCCCAGTCGATGTCACGCGGCGCGGACATCTCGGCGGTAACCCGCTCGCGTTGGAAAAGCAGCACATGGTCGACTGCTTGCGTTGCCAGCGTCAATGCTTCATCAACCATCGGCTTATAGGCAATCGTCCGCGCACCTTCGATTCCGCACGAAGTCGTCAGAAGCAATTTGGGGGTGGCATCATCGATGCGCTTGGCAAGTTCCAAGGGTGCAAATCCCCCGAACACCACCGAATGTACCGCACCCAGCCGCGCGCAGGCAAGCATCGCAAACAGCGTTTCGGGGATCATCGGCATATAGATGACGACGCGGTCGCCCTTCTCCACGCCAAGGCTGACGAACATCGCGGCAACGCGGCCGACCTCCTCCAGCAATTCGGCATAGCTGTAACTGCGGATTGTGTCGGTGACCGGGCTGTCATAGATCAAGGCCGCCGCATCGCCCCTGCCCGCATCGACATGCCGGTCGAGGCAATTGTAGCAGCTGTTGAGCACCGCACCGGGGAACCAGCCTTTTGCCTCATCATAAGCACGGACCGGCTTTTCAAACCAGTCTATCGCCTCAGCGGCCTGCAGCCAGAAAGCTTGCGGATCGGATAGACTGGCGTCGAAAGCGACCTGATAGGCGACGTTCCCCGGCATTGTATTCATGCGTTCACCTGAAAGTCTTGCTCAAAATCACCATGGTGGGATCACCCTCCATCGGAGAGGGAGTGAAGCCTTTTTCGCGTTCGAGTTCAATCGCGGCGTGATTGTCGCGGCTTTCGATGGCCATCACCCGCCGGATGCCACGCTTCTCGGCTTCGCGGCCCAAAAGATCGAGCAATGCCCAGCCAACGCCCTTGCCTTTATAGTCGTCACGGATCGAAACCGCGATTTCGGCGGTATCCATATTGGAGTCGCTGGCGAGCAAAGCGGAGGCGACCAATTCACCCTTGTCAAAGGCGAGAAAGCTTTCGCTGTGATAATGATCGGCGCTGATCAGCGGCACCAATTGGTCATGGCTGACATGTTCCGCCGCTGAAAAGAAACGGAAGCGGCGGTCTTCGTCGCTGACTTGATCGAAAAAAGCCGCAAGCGCGGCTTCGTCCTGCGGCGTGGCGGCTCGGACATCGAGCGTCAGGCCGCTGCGGGTGGAAAGGGGGGAGAGTGTAGTGGTCATTTTGCGTCTCCTTCGTTGAGTGACGGGGCGCTTTTGCAGAATTAAAGCGCCGCGCCTTGATCAGGAACAAATTGCTCCATCAAAAGGCGCGGCGTGCTGTTTTTAATCGTCGATATTGCGACGGAAGGTTTCGGGCAGGAACAATATGCCCACCACCAGTGTCAGCCCCGCGACAAAGATCGGATACCACAGCCCATAGTAAATATCCCCGGTTGCTGCGACCATCGCGAAGGCCGTGGTCGGCAGGAAGCCACCGAACCAGCCATTGCCGATATGATAGGGCAGCGACATCGAGGTGTAGCGGATGCGGCTGGGGAACAATTCGACCAAAAGGGCTGCAATCGGTCCGTAAACCATCGTCACCAATATGACGAGATAGGTCAGGATCGCGACCACCAGCGGCTTGTTGATCTGTGCCGGATCGGCATAGAGGATTTTTTTGGCAGCTTTTGGATCTTTCGCCGCCGCAGGATTGTCCTTCACCGGATAGCCTGCTGCTTCCAGCGTGGTGATCACTTCACCACCAAAGGCCTTGATCGCGGCACCCTTTTCATCACCGGTCACCTTCGATGGATCGGGTGCGGTGATGACCTTGTCGCCAATCTTGACCGAGGCAATCGTTCCGGCTGGGGCATCGACAACGGTGTAGCTAACTGCGTTTTTCGCCAGATAGGATTTGGCAATGTCGCAGCTCTTGCTGTCGAACTTGTTCTTGCCGATCGGGTCGAACTGCAGCGAGCAATCATTGTCGTTGACGGTGACTGTTACCGGCGCCGATTCGCTTGCCTTGGTCATTGCCGGGTTGGCGGCGTTGGACAAAGCGTGGAAGGCAGGGAAATAGGTCAACACAGCCAGCGCACAGCCCGCCATGATGATCCATTTGCGCCCGATCTTGTCCGACAACCAGCCGAAGAAGATGAAAAAGGGCGTACCGATGGCGAGGGCCAATGCGATCAGGATGTTGGTTGTAGCACCGTCCACCAGCAAGATCTTCTCAAGGAAGAACATCGCATAGAACTGACCAGTGTACCAGACAACGGCCTGACCAGCGACTGCACCGAGCAACGCAATCAGCACCCATTTGGCATTTTTCCATTGGCCGAATGCTTCGGTCAAAGGTGCCTTTGAAGTGGTGCCTTCATCTTTCATCTTCTGGAAGACGGGGCTTTCGGCGAGCTGCATGCGAATCCACATCGAAACAGCAAGCAGGATCATCGAAACCAGGAATGGCACACGCCAGCCCCAATCCTTGAACGCCTCTTCGCCGATCAATGTGCGCGTGCCAATCACCACCAGCAGCGCCGCAAACAGACCAAGTGTTGCCGTCGTCTGGATAAAGCTGGTGTATAGCCCGCGTTTATCATTGGGCGCATGCTCAGCAACATAGGTGGCAGCACCACCATATTCGCCGCCCAGCGCAAGCCCCTGAATCAGACGCATCAGCACCAGCATGATCGGTGCCGCGACGCCAATTGAGGCATAGGATGGCAGCAAACCGACGACAAAAGTCGACAAGCCCATCAAACCCATGGTCACAAGAAAGGTGTTCTTGCGACCGACAAGGTCACCGATACGACCGAAGAAAATCGCACCGAAGGGACGCACGGCAAACCCTGCCGCAAAGGCCGCAAGCGCGAAGATGAAACCGGTGGTTTCGTTTACGCCGCTGAAAAATTGCGCCGAAATGATCGAAGCCAGCAGGCCGTATAGATAGAAGTCGTACCATTCGAATACCGTGCCAAGCGATGAGGCGGTGATGACGAGCTTTTCGCTCTGCGTCGCCTCATGATGCTTGGGGATGTCGTCATAGGTCGTAGCCATTTCACTCTCCCTTTTTTAAACTCGTTAAAAACTATATTTCGCGGCAAATTCGACGCGGTCAAGCTGACCCGATGCGCCGCTGACAAGCTCGCGTTCACCGCGCCGGATTTCGATGCCCAGATCGACATTGCTGACCGGCGACCAGAAAAGATTGCCTGCAAGGCTCCATGCGGTGTCGTTATAAGCGTTAAAGGTGCCCGCAGCGAAGCCGCCCGGATATTTGGCGTGCTGATAGCTAGCCATGATCGTAGAGCGTAATTTGGGTGTCCAGCCGAGACGCAATGCGCCAAAAGCAGCGAAATTCTTCACACGCTCAAGCGATGCCGTACCCGGCACCCAGATGGCATCAGGCGCAAAGTTCAGGCCGACATAACGACCGATGCCATTGCCATAGGTTGCCATCAGCCGCAGGTCATAACGCTTCGCCTTGTCGAGGAAAATCTTGCCCGCAACGCTTGCGCCCCAGGCCATAGCATCATCCTGCAGCACACCATTGTCGACTGACAATTGCCGGACCAGACCAGCGAAGGATACTTCGCCAAAGGTCCCGGCATAGTTCAACCGCGCCGCGAAATCGGGGATGCTGTCATCGTCATTTTCGATGAGCGTCGCACTGCCCAGATTGGCCGATGCGGTTTCTCCATTTTCAGCCGAGATGTGCAATGTCGCACCCTTGCCGACTGGCAAAGAATAACGCACCAGCGGCTGCCGCACGAAGACGGTGCCTTCGGTCGTGCCGACAAAGTCGGTCGATTCGGGCAGCGCGGCCACATATTGGAAGGTGCTCCAGTCCTGCCCGACGGTCAGCTTATCAAGCTGAACATAGGCGCGGCGCAGCGCGAGGTTATAACCATTGGTTGTGCGTTCTGACCCTTGCGTGCCTGCTGCGGTCTGGAAGTCGGTTTCGACATACCCTTTCAGCGTGTGGCCAGCGATTGCCGTTTCCAGATTGAGCCACAACCGTGTGTGCTTGGCATTGATGTCATGATCGGTCGATTCGCGCAGTCCGCCAACCGGGATCTGCTGCGGAAGATAGAAATCGCGGCCAAGCGCGTTGGCGGCAACATCGCCATCATCCCAACGGCTGAAGGTCGCGACGGTTTTCAGGAAACCGCCAATCTTGATCCGCGTGCCACCATTGCCGACGGTAAAGCCGTCGGCAGCAGGCGCAGGAGTGGGCGCTGGTTTTGCCGCCGCAGCCGTTGCAACGCTGGTTGCCTCGCTGGCCTTGGTTTCAGCACGAGATACCGCTTCACGTAGTTGCACATTTTCGCTGCGGGTTGTCTGCAACTCGCCCTGCATTGTCCCAAAGGCGCGTTCGAGTGCCTCGATCCGTGCTTCGAGCTGCTTTTCTTTTTCGGTCGCTGCAAATGCAGATGTCGACATTAATGACAGGCCTGCGACCCCCACCATCAGACATCGTTTAATATGTGTCGATTTCATTTTGTCCTCTCCTCGGGCCGCTTCGAGTCCGGCCTTATTTTTCGAGATGTGCAGGATCGGCTGACTCCCGGTGATGAACCAGCGCGACATAGGTAGGAGGAAATTAGACTTTAGTCGGGGGTGCGGGCGCGTTAGACCCGGCCTAGCGTTTTTCACAAAATGATATGAGTCGGAGAGGCACGATGTCGGAAATCTATCCCGTTCCAGCGGACTGGGCAGACAACGCCCTGATCAACGAAGCCCGTTATCAGGATATGTACCGTCGGTCGGTCGAAGACAGCGAAGGCTTTTGGCGCGACGAAGCGCAGCGAATCGATTGGATCAAGCCTTTTTCAAAGGTGAAGAATACCAGCTTTAACGAAGCCGATTTCGGCATCAAATGGTTCGAAGATGGCACGCTGAACCTGTCGGCCAATTGTCTCGACCGCCATCTGGCGACGCGCGGCAATGACATAGCGATCCTGTGGGAGCCCGATGATCCAGCCGATCCCGAACGCCGCATCACCTATGCCGAACTGCATGCCGACGTCTGCCGCTTTGCCAATCTGCTGAAATCCAGAGGGGTCAAGCGCGGCGACCGCGTGACCATCTATCTGCCGATGGTTCCCGAGGCTGCGGTCGCAATGCTCGCCTGTGCGCGGATTGGTGCAATCCATTCGATCGTCTTTGCAGGATTTTCGCCCGATGCCCTCGCCGGGCGTATTATTGACTGCGATTCAACCATTGTCCTCACCGCAGACGAAGGCCTGCGTGGGGGCAAGAAAGTTCCGTTGAAAGCCAATGTCGATGAGGCATTGCAGCAATGTCCGGCGGTGACGACCGTGATTATATTCCAGCGTACCGGGGCATCCGTGCCTATGGTGCCGGGTCGCGACGTGGACTGGGCGAGTGGAGTCGCCGTCCAGTCCACGGATTGCCCACCCGAAGAAATGAACGCCGAAGACCCGCTGTTCATCCTGTACACCTCGGGATCGACCGGAAAGCCCAAGGGCGTGCTGCATTCGACCGGTGGCTATTCGGTCTGGGCATCGATGACGCATGAATATGTTTTCGATTACCGCCCCGGGCAGATTTATTGGTGCGCCGCCGACATCGGCTGGGTCACCGGGCACAGCTATGTTGTTTACGGCCCGCTGATGAACGGCGCGACCACGGTGATGTTTGAAGGTGTGCCCAATTTCCCCGATCCCAGCCGTTTCTGGCAGGTGGTCGACAAATTTGGCGTCGAGATATTCTATGGAGCCCCCACCGCCCTGCGCGCACTGATGCGCGAAGGTGACGAGTGGGTGAAGAAAACCAGCCGCAAATCGCTGCGCCTGCTGGGTTCGGTTGGCGAACCGATCAACCCCGAAGCGTGGGAATGGTATCACAAGATTATCGGCGACAGCCGCTGCCCGATTGTGGACACATGGTGGCAGACCGAAACCGGCGGCGTGATGATCTCGCCACTGCCGGGTGCAACCGCTTTAAAACCCGGTTCGGCTACCCGCCCGATGTTCGGCGTCAAACCGATGCTGGTCGACAATGACGGCAAGCCCATCGATGGCGCTGGCGACGGCTGCCTTGTCCTAACCGACAGCTGGCCGGGGCAGATGCGCACCGTTTGGGGCGACCATGAGCGTTTCTTCCAAACTTATTTCTCGACCTTTCCTGGAGTGTATTTCACCGGCGACGGCTGCAAGCGCGACGAGGATGGTTATTACTGGATCACCGGTCGTATCGACGACGTCATCAACGTCTCCGGCCACCGCATGGGGACCGCCGAAATCGAAAGCGCGCTCGTCGCCCATGCCAAGGTGGCCGAGGCTGCCGTGGTAGGGATGCCGCACGACATCAAGGGACAGGGCATCTACGCCTTTGTCACCACCAACGCCGATGTCGAACCCGACGAAGCCTTGCGCAAGGAACTGGTGCAATGGGTCCGCCACGAGATTGGTCCCATTGCTACTCCCGACGTGATCCAGTTCGCCCCCGGCTTGCCCAAAACACGATCGGGCAAGATCATGCGCCGCATCCTGCGCAAGATTGGCGAAAATGACTTCAGCAATTTGGGCGATACCTCGACGCTGGCCGACCCGTCAGTTGTCGATCATCTGGTAGCAAACAGGCCGCAACCAGCGGCATGACCGAAACCATCCTGATTGCGGACGACCATCCGCTGTTCCGTCAGGCAATGATGCTTGCGGTCGGCAAGGTGCGCCCACAAGCAGCGATTGTCGAGGCTGGGACTTTGGCAGCAGCAGCGTCCGCCGTTACCAGCGCCGACGACCTGATCCTGATCCTGCTTGACCTGAAAATGCCCGGTGCGGTGGGTTATTCGGGAATTGCCATGCTCCATGCCGAGCGGCCCAATGTGCCGATCCTTGTCGTTTCGAGTGCGGAAGGCGCGGCAGCGGCGGAAGAAGTGCGCGCCTTTGGTGCCATAGGTTTCTTGCGCAAGGATAGCGATCTGGCAACGATTGAATCGGCGATTACCGCGGCATTGGGAGGCAGTAGCGCCCCTGCCGCGCCCGCCGGCGATGCTGCCCCGATTGACTCGATCAGGCGCGAGGTCGCAGGGCTCACGCCGACCCAGCTCAAAGTCTTGCTTCAGGTACTCGACGGGCAATTGAACAAGCAGATCGCCTATAATCTTGGGATGAGCGAAGCGACCGTAAAGGCGCATATGACCGCGATCATGCGCAAGCTTGACGTGCAGAACCGCACGCAGGCTGCATTGGTGGCGCGGTCTTTAGGTCTCGATCTGCGTCATTGACACCTTCGCAAGAAACGTGGCGATTGCGTCCGCTGACACCGGTTTGGCCAATATCTGTACGGACAAGCTTTCGGCACGCCCCGCAATCGGACCTATCGCCTCTGCTGTGATCAGTGCCGCAGGCAGTTCGGGTCGGGATTGCCGAATCTGCTCGATAAGCGTCAGCCCGTCTTCGCCATGATCGAGTTGATAGTCGGCCAACAGCGCGTCTGCTTTGTCTGCAAGTGCGAGCGCATCCGCAATGGTGGCGGCTCCCATCGCCTGATGCCCCATGCGGGTCAGCAAGGCGATGCTTGCTTCGACAATCCGTTGATCGTTATCGACCACCAATATGTGCAGCGCATTCCCGGGTAGGGCTGTGGCTACCATCGGGGGTGGTTCGACAGATTCTTCGGCACCCACCCACGCAGGCAGAGTGAGGCTGAAGCGGCTGCCACAGCCCGGTACCGAGCGTACCTCGATCCGCCCTCCCAGCAAGCGCACTATCCGGTCACACAATGCCAGGCCCAGCCCATTGCCCTCAACCTCGACCTCGCCCAGTCGGGTAAATTCGCTGAAGATAGCCTCGATCTTGTCGGCAGCGATGCCGACGCCGCTGTCGATCACATCGATGCGCAGATCTTCACCGCGACGGCGCACTCCGATCACGATCCCGCCTTTCTGCGTATAGCGAGTCGCATTCGACAGGAAGTTCTGCATCACCGACCGCAGCAGCCCGGCATCGGTGCGCAAATGCCCCTTTATCGGTCCGATCAACAAGCGCAGCCCCTTGCCTTCAATCATCGGACGAAAGCCTTCGGCCATGTCGGTCAGGAACCGGTTCAGTTGCAATGGTTCGGGATTGGGATGCACTCCACCTGCATCAATCTTTGAAATATCGAGCAAGGCGCGCAGCAGATCCTCGGCAGCGACAATGGCATTGTCGACCTTTTGCACCAGCGGGCGCGCGGTATCGGTAACATCGCGTTCAAGTGCAGCGGAAAATAGCCGTGCTGCATGCAAGGGCTGTAACAGGTCGTGGCTGGCAGCGGCCAGAAAGCGCGTCTTGTCTTTGGTTGCCCGGTCGAGTTGCCGGTTGGCGGCGCTGAGTTCGCGGGTCCTCTCAGACACGCGTTGCTCAAGGCTATCCAATGTGTGCCGCAATTCTTCGCGTATCCGGGCTTCGCTGGTGATGTCGGTGAAGGACATCACATAGCCGCCACCCGGCATTGGTCCGCCTACGGTCTTGATCACGCGGCCGTCGTTGCGGAGCCGTTCAAAACTATGTTCCAGCCGCCGCCGCAAATGGTCGAGCCGTTTGGCGACATGATATTCGGTGTCGCCTTCGCCAAAGTCTCCGCGCAGTGCATTGTGCCGGATCAGGTCTGCCACGGGCACGCCGACCCGAACCAACCCGGGTGGATAGTCGAACAGTTCCTCGTAACGCTGGTTCCACGCGACAAGGTTCAATTCGGAATCGACGACACTGATCCCCGCATCGATATTTTCGAACGTTGCCGCGAGCAATTGCCGCGAAAAGCGCAGCGATTGCCCCCTTTGGTCGAGCAGTCGCGTCACATCTTGCACGCTCATTTGTCCGCCAGCGAGTGCCGAAGCGACCAGTGAACGCGCTGAAGACGTTCCCACAACACCGGCTATCAACTGCCGCGCGCGATTTGCCGAGCGTCGGTCAACCGGAACGCCAGGTGCGGCCGTCTGAAATTCAGCCCGTGCGCGGTCGATACCGACAAAGCTGGCGGTCAATTGCAGCAGGTCGTTGAGGTCAGTGACCTTGCGGTCCGCTGACAACAGTCGCGGAAGAGGATTAACTTCTACCTTGCGCGCGGCGACCAGCGCAAATGCGACAAGATTGCCACCCAGACTCCAAAGCACGCCGTGGACCAATGGCGACGCGTTGCCGATGCCGAACAGTTGCAGCGGATCAAAGGGGCCGGTGGCAAGCGCCTCAAGCCATTGCTCGGGGAGAACCGGCGGCAAGCCAAGTGTGTACAGCCACAACAAAAGTCCAGTCGTCAGGCTCGCACGTGCTGCCACAGGATCGCGGTTTCCTCCCGATGTAGCGAGGATCAGGTGCGGGGTAAATTGCGCCATCGCGGCAAACGCGACCAGCCCGATCGACGCCAGCGAATCCTGCGGCGAAACCGCCATAGCCCAAGCGAGCGCCGCCAGGATGATGCCAATGATCGACAGCCGCCGAATGCCGAGCATGCGCCGCCCAATCGAACCATCCTCGTCTGCTGCACCGCGCCGGAACACCGATGGGAAAAACAGGTCATTCGACACCATCGTCGCCAGCGCGGTCGAATCGACAATGACCATCGACGCCGCAGCACTGATCCCGCCGAGCAATGCAAGGACGACCGCCCATTGCAACCCAGCCTCTGTCGGCAGTTGCAGCACGTAAAGATCCGCCGGGGAAGCATTCCCGAGAATTGCCGCCCCCGCCATCGTGATCGGAACCACGACAACCGCCATCACCCCGAGATAAGCGGCAAGACCAAGCCGGGCGCGAGGCAGATCTTCGGGCGAATGCGCCTCGGCCAGTCCCATATAGAATTGCCGCGGGAGCACGATGATCGCCATCACCGAAATCAGCCCGATCACCCCAATGTCGAGCGACAGTTTCGCTGGACTGAAATTTGACTGGAGCGCCGAAAGGCCAGCCTCAAAGGACGCCTCGCTGCTTGGCGCCAACAGCGCTATCGAAACTGCGCCCACCACCAGCAGCGCGAGAATCTTGACCAGCGACTCAAGGCCGATTGCGAACAGCAGTCCCTCACTACGTCCCGCCAATTCAAACCGGCGCGCGCCAAACAATATCGAGAACAGCGCGAGCAAGACCGCAGCGGTAGCCATAACGCTGACCGACACTGTCTGTCCCGACACCGCACTTAAGGCGTTGCCAATCGAGCGGAACTGCAG
>Ga0075154_10000656_pt1 | contig 28093 bp, 17 predicted proteins | sample JI71714BDNA_FD_70965 | JGI IMG/M metagenome (GOLD analysis project Ga0075154, IMG submission 70965) | Wastewater effluent complex algal communities from Wisconsin, to seasonally profile nutrient transformation and Carbon sequestration -... | ecosystem: Engineered > WWTP > Effluent > Algae...
CACCGGGGTTCTTGGAGGCGTATGTATAACTACTGATTCAGGTGATACCAACCCTTCGCCAGCATCAATACGAATAGAAGTTGTAAAAAAAGATGATGTTTTAGAAGAAGTACTAGATTTAACCTTTATCCTGCCAAAATCTTTTTCATTATCAAACTCATCATCTGTTTCATTTAAAAAATTTGATTCAGTTAATATTGGTGATAACGGAGACGAACTTGCTACAGGAGTGGACTTACCAGAGCCTGACAAATCTAAAGACTCACTTGATGAAACAATCGTCTTTGAATGGGTCGTCTTTGAATGGGCCGTTTTCGAATGGGTCATTTTTGAAATAAAACTTATAGAGCTTTTGGATTTCGGCGACTCCTTAAGCTTTCCTTCTTTACTACTATCATCAAAAACTGGTAGCATTAGCGAATCAGACAACTTTCTGGTCGAAGGTAACGGAATACCGGATAATTTCTCTAAAGCACTTTTGGCATTCTGACAAGTTTTAAGATTCACTTCTTTTATCTTAAGGTTAAGATTAAGATCGTCTATTGCTGACTCAGCTTTTTTAGCTAAAGATCTTGCTTCTTCTGTATCCAAAAATAATCGCGCTTCTATTTCTTTTATTAAATCTAAAGGAGTCTTGGAAAACTTGTTTGGAGCAGTTATAGACCCCGTATCAGCCAGTAAAATATATCCAACAATATTCCATTGCCAAGTTATTACAGATAAATGCAAAGCCGTATTACCTTCATCATCAGTTATACTAGTATCCATAGGTTCATGAACTAATTTATGAGCCTCGTCAAATTTCTTAAGTTTTAACGATTCCAGTAATTTTTTACCATTTTTTTGAGCAATTGTTTCACTAACAACAACAGCTGTAAACTCGCTAATCGTTGATGTTGAGCGTTTATGAGTAGGAGTTTTTGCCATAATTGTTAACTGATTTTTGATATTAGTTTATACTAATAATATAACATTAATTTTTTTGTAATATCTATATAATTTCCACAATTATGCAGCATTAATAAATGAAAACATTGAAAAAGGGAAACAAAACTTATAAACTCCCTACAAAACTAATCTTAATATTATCTTTAAATTATGAGCTTTCAAGAAAACTTAAATAAAATTTTAGCTAAGCATCAAGAATTATCAGACAAGCTATCTAGCGGCATCAAAGGTGAAGAGTTCGTTAGATGCTCAAAAGAATACTCTGAACTTGAAGAAGTAGTTTATAAAATAAATAACTATAACAAAGCCATTAAAGATTTAGAGGGGGCTAAAGAGTTGCTAAAAGACAAAAACCTCGATAGCGAAACTAAAGAAATGGTCGAGCAAGAAATCTATGACCTTAATGAAAAACTTCCCGCTTTTGAAAGAGAAGTAAAAATTGCTCTGCTGCCAAAGGATGAGGCAGATAGTAAAAGCGCTATAATAGAGGTCAGAGCTGGCACCGGAGGCGAGGAAGCTGCTTTGTTTGCTGCTGAATTATTTAATATGTATCAACGCTATGCAGATCTAAAAGGATGGAAATTTGAAATATTATCTATTTCCGATATTGGAGTGGGTGGATACAAAGAAGCCTCGGCATCTGTTGCTGGATATGGCGTGTTTTCTAGATTAAAGTTCGAGGCTGGGGTACATAGAGTACAAAGAGTACCACAAACTGAGTCAAGTGGTAGGATTCATACTTCAGCAGCAACAGTTGCAGTTCTTCCAGAAGCTGAGGAAGTTGATATTAAAATTGAAGAAAAAGATTTAAGAATCGACACTTACCGCTCTTCTGGCGCTGGAGGGCAACATGTTAACACTACAGATTCGGCAGTAAGAATTACTCACATTCCAACAGGAGTAGTTGTTTGCCAACAAGATGAAAAATCTCAGCATAAAAATAAAGCGAAGGCTTTAAAGATTTTACGCTCAAGAATTTATGAAGAAGAGAGGAGAAAAAAAGAACTAGAGCGTTCTAGTTCTAGAAAAGATCAAGTCGGTTCTGGTGACCGCTCTGAACGTATTAGGACCTACAATTTTCCACAAAGTAGGATTACGGATCATCGTATTAACCTAACCTCATATAGAATGGATGAAGTTCTAAGGGAAGGTAAGCTTGATGAATTCATAGAAGCTTTAATTTCCGACGACGAAGCCAAGCGTTTAGCAGAAGCGATATAATAATAGCAAATTTACTTGAACTACACTTCTGCTGCAAATAAAATGATGTACAAAGATAAGCGATCTGTTGAGTTTATGAAAGAAGATTCAATCGATATACGGTCCAATCTACCATAGGTTCTGCCCCCAATTTTAGGTAAAAATCAATTGATGGCTTGTTCCAATCTAAACACCACCACTCTACTCTTCCACAATTACGTTCTCTAGCTAGATCGCATATATATTGAAACAAAGCTTTCCCACCTCCTCTTCCCCGGTATATATCTCTTACATAAATATCTTCTATGTAAATTCCATATCGACATAAAAAAGTAGAGTAATTATGAAAAAATAACGCAAAACCAGCTGGTTGATTATCCATTTCAAGTATTATCACTTCTGCTTTAGGATTATCACAAAATAAGGTGTTATTGATATCTTCAATAGTAGCAACTACTTTATCCTCAAGACGCTCATATGCTGCTAGCTCTCTAATAAAATCTAAACATAGTTGATTATCCTTAATAGTAGCTTTTCTGATAGTATGGTTCATTTTTATATCCGTATTTATTTTAAATTTTTTATAGACCTTTAAAGTAACTACCAAACTCTTGAGCTATTATTAGCTATATTAAAAGCTTTGCAACAAAAATCTTAAAATTAAAATCTTAAAATTCATATACAAACAGCAGAATTTGGTCAAGTTATATAGAAGATTTGAACTTACACACCTTATTTTAACTTGCAGAGAGCTGCTCATTTAGAATATACTAACAGAATTCTAGCAACCTAATTGGGTATTTTTTTGGGAACATTTTTCTGAATTGCTACGAAAACTTTTGGCTTTCTAACGGATGATGAATTTGCATATGATATTAACTAGGTTATTAACGGAGAGCGAATGCTTATACATCCAATATTCATAATAATACCGTTTTTAGCAGCCCTGAAGACTTGCAAAGGCAATAGTTTGATCTTTAGATCATCAGGCTTAATAATGCCTATATTAACATGGTTATTCCTCATTTTAGGCGAAGGAACATATGTAATAGAAGTAGGGAATTTAAAGATAATCTGGGATTTTGATCAGTACAGTAAAATCATTGGTTCTGCATTTTTGATAGTATTATTCGTAGCAAATAGTTATGCGATTGGACACAAAAGATACAAAGAAGTGGTAATTGGTTCCGCATATTGCGCTGCAGCTTTGGTTAGCATTATGGCGCGAGATTTTGTATCCATGTTTGTAGGCATAGAACTAATGCTAATTAGCGCATCAATTTTGATTTTTATCGGTCCTGATAAATTAGACACCAAGGCAAAGGAAGATGGAATAAAAACGGCTAAAAAATATCTCCTTACCCATTTGCTAAGTGGTAGCATGATTCTTATTGGTATCGTTCATATAATTTCAAAGAATAATTCTTCTGAAATTGTCTCGGTTACAGAATTATTCGATAATCCTATTTTTTCTAAGAGCGTTTTATACATAATGGCCACCGGATTTATTATTAATATTGCAGCTTTCCCTTTTTCTGGATGGATGGTTAATTACTATAAAAAAGCGTCCGCTTCAGGTTTTTTATACTTGATCAGTTTTACTACCAAGGTTTCGATAATTTTATTACTTAAGCTATTTGCCGGTTTTGAATATTTAAAATACGTTGCTTTATTGATGATTTTATATTCAGGTTTTAAGGCGATGTTTGAGAATAGTATATTCAGCTTACTTAGCTACTTATCAATAATTGCTATGGGAGTTATGGTATCAGTAATAGGTTACAGAACAAATTATGAATTGCTTGGAGTAGTATGCTACCTATTTATTCATATCATTTATAAACTTTGCATAAGTGTTTTTGCAGCTATTGCAAAAGATCACAAAGGAGCTATCCTGTGCTCAGATATCGGAGTTATGAGCACAAAGAGCAACTTAAATAATAACTTGCTGCTTGTAAATTTAACTGTTGCTATAGCATTGATGATTAACTTGCCATTTTCTTTGACTTTTTATAGTAAATTAATGATGACCCATGACCTTACATTCAAGAGTGACATATTGCAGTGGATTACCCTCCAGATAGCCAATTTGTTTATAATACTTGCTTTGCCATGGAAAAATTATATAAAATCAGACAAGATTAATATCATAAATTTGAATAATTACACAAAACTAGCTGTCATTGTCTTGATATTAGCTTCTACACTAGCGGGTTTTACTGGAGTTTTAATACCTAGTGTATCATTACTAATTAAAACTTACGAAGTTAACAGCTATATCAACGACGTACTAAAGCAATTTGCTATATTTTTTATTGCATTTATCTTTTTAGTCAAAAAAACAGATTTCAGAAAATCTGGTAAAGCGCTGAATTTGCTAGAAATTATTGGTGGTGTTTTATTTCATTTATATAGTAAATTGTGGAAACACAAAGAGACTAAAACCATCGATCAAGAAAAATGGAGCGTAGTTACTTTAGAGAAGCAGTTGTTACAAAAAATAACCATGCTACATTCTCAACAAACAGCTATTTTCATGGTGTTTGTGCTATTAATAATAATGATTATCATTCTTTTATAATTTTAGTTTAGTTTATGAAATTTTTTAAAATTTACATTTTTATCATAATAATCAACTTCGTTAGCATCGCATTTGCTGCTGTTCAAAGTAATAAAAATGTAGCAAAAATTGCTGTTGTTGATGTTGAATCTATTTTAGAAAATTCTTTAGCAATCGCTAATATTAAAGGTTCGATTAATGCATTAGGAGAATCGATTCAAGATGAACTCACTCAAAAGGAAAAAGAATTCAAAAAACGTGAGCAAGAACTAATTGAATTGCAGAAGACTTTACCAAAGGAAAAGTTCGATTCATTAGTGAATAATTTCAATCAAAGCATTAATCAAGCTCAAAAAAACTTTAAGATAAAAAAGCTTGCTCTAGAGCAAGCACATTCTAGAGGCATAGAAAAAGTACAAAAAACTATACTAACTATTATTGGCGAATTAGCTAAGAAGCACGATTTTAATACAGTGCTACCTAGCACTCATGTATTATTCATAAAAGATGAACTCAACATTACTAACGAAGTGCTCTCTACACTTAATGCAAGATTAGTGGAAGTACCTATTGATTACGAAAAACTTTTAAAATAATTTTGCTATATAGCTTTAGTAGACCTCCTGGGAAGGATCATGAGTTTCTAAGCCATTAGTGTTTATTTTTAAAAATGGATCGAAAGAATCCTCTTCTTGTACTTCAACAATTTCATCAGGCAGCTGCGTCTCATTATTATAGTGCGTCTCATCATCATGGGCTTTGTCGTTATTTTCCAAACGTTCATAATTCTTTTTCCGAAAAGCTTCCATTATTGAACCTTTCCCAGTCGAAACTTGGCCAGTATGATGGTCGATCGAAATTAACTCCACCGAATCTGGAACTTCAAAATCGACGGAAGGAACATCTTTATAACCATTTTTCATAAATTCTATAAATACCGGTAAAGCAACAGTAGCACCAGTTGCCCTTTTACCAAGAGTTTTAGGAGTATCATAACCTATATAAGTACCCACAAGAATCTTAGGAGTAAATCCTATGAACCAAGTATCCTTACCCTCATTACTAGTACCAGTTTTACCAGCGATAACTTTCTGCAAAACCTTAGCAGCCTGACCAGTACCGTTTTGAATAGCGCCCGCTAAAATCGAAGTAATTTGATAGCAAGCCGCATCGTCCGCCACTATTTGCCCCACAGAAGTAGGTATTATTGGCGGTAACGGATTGCCACTAACGTCTTTTTTATAGTCCCTACATTCTACGCATTCCGCATAATCTCTCCGATATAATACATTCCCTTTGCGATCTTTTATTAGTTCTATGTAATGCGGAGTAACTTTGCGCCCTTTATTGGCAAATATGCTGTAAGCCATCGTCATGCGCTCTAAAGTAGTCTCCAGAGCTCCAAGAACAATCGAAGGCACTTTCGCTGGATTATCGTTAATACCAAATATTTTCAAAGTCTCGGCAATTTTGCTAACCCCTGCTATTTTACCAACTCTAACAGTAATAGTATTACGCGACTTCTCTAAACCCCTCCTAACAGTCATAGACCCCATAAATGAGTTATCCCAGTTTTTTGGTTTCCATACTGGCATTCCTGGCCCTAAAGGTATCTCTATATAGGCATCTTCAAATACATCATTAGGTTGAACTCCTTTTTCTAAAGCCGCAAAATATACAAAAGGTTTAATTAAAGACCCAGGTTGCCTTTGCGCTTGAGTGGTGCGATCGAATTTACTTATATCGTAATCATACCCCCCTTCAGCAGCAAGAACCCTTCCTGTATGAGGCTCTACTACCATAATACCGCCATTAACACTCGGTATTTGCTGCAGCTTATAGCCGCTTTCTGCTTTTTCCACCACTATAACATCGCCAATTTTTAATAGCTGTTTAACAGATTTTAGATTTGTTTTTGTCCAAGCCATATCCGAAAGCTTAATAAAAACTGTCTTGCCATTTTGCATTCCAATTTTTGCCTGCAAATCTTCCACGTTTAAAACAACAGCTAGTTTATAATCTCGAAGTCCAACAGGATTTGGCATAACTGCTAAATCCTTATGCCAATTATCCAAAGAAATATTTTTCAACGCCCCTCTATAACCCATTTTCATGTCATAGGCTTTTATGCCATAACGAAGAGCATCAGCAGCACTCTTTTGTATTTTAGAATCCGCGCAGGTAATTATAGTAAGCCCAGCTGTGTAAAAATACTCCTCACTGAACATCCCTATTACTTCAGAACGAACTTGCTCTGCGTAATAGTCTGCATCGATGTTTTGCATCTTGTAGGTATTTGGCAGAAAACTAACCGGATTACCACTGTTTGATGTCTTAACCTTAGCATTAAAGGATTGCAGATCATCAACATCGCCATCCACTTCATCGTCAGAAACCATATCCTGCTTGATCAGCTTAATTGGCTCTGCTATAGCCTTTCTTGCTTGTTCTTCGGTAATATATCCATCATCATACATCCTTCCGATTACATAATTCCTTCTAGCTAAAGCCCTATCGTAGTTTTTATCCAGACTATATTTTGATGGCGCTTTAGGAAGAGAGGCTAATAAAGCAGATTCGCTAATAGAAAGCTCTTCTACTGATTTATTAAAATAAACCAAAGCAGCAGCAGCTACTCCGTAAGCTCCTTTGCCTAAAAAAGTTTGGTTAAGATATAGCTCCAGAATTTGTTCTTTAGATAAAACCTGCGAAATCATATAAGAAAGAATAGCTTCTTTCACTTTTCTTTCTATCGACCTTTCAGAAGTTAATAAGAAATTCTTCACTACTTGCTGCGTAATAGTTGATCCACCTTCAAACCTTGTATTATTCATCAAATGAGAAACGTTAGCAATACTGGCCCTTAATATACTAAATATATCAATTCCCACATGGTCGTAAAAATTCTTATCTTCTGCAGCAATAAATGCGTAAACTAAAGACTTCGGCACACTACTAATTGGCACAAAAATACGTTTTTCTTTAGCGTATTCTTCAATTAATTTACCGTCAGCTGAATATATCCTAGTAACACAAGGAGGATGATACTCCTTTAACTGAGAATAGTCTGGCAAATCATGACTGAAATACCAGACCAAATAACCCGCTATTATAAGCCCAACAAGGCACAGTACCAACCCAATCTTAGTAATAATAGTTAACAATTTAAGCATGCATCTTATCTCTTACTTCTATATATTCGCGTATAATTAAATAACTATGTTTATACTAAGCCCATAATCATCGCTCATCATTATACCAGTTGAATCAAATTTTTGAACAATTTTGATTTCATTCGCAGAAGTTACATCGCACAAATCTGTGATTAAATTATCAGCAAGCTCTACTCCCTGTATTTCTATAAGAGCTAAAGGAGCTTTCACAGACAAATTCTTTTGTGCTTTCACTTTCCTTACCAGCTCTAATATTGAAAGCAATTTTTCTGATTGATCTTCATCCACATCATCGAATCTAAAACCTTTTATTTCCGGCCAAGAATTCCTTTGGTGAATAGTTTCTTCAGAATTGCTATAAAGTATTTGAAATAACTCCTCGGTAATATGAGGCATAATAGGAGCAATTAGTTTAAGTAAAATCTTTAGTATATGATACAAGCTTAAGTGGCTACTTGTAGCACCTTCAATATCATCACCATTTTCGTTATAAGCCCTAGTTTTAGTTATTTCCAAATAATTATCGCAAAATAATGACCAGAAAAATTCTTCCACTTTAGCATTCGCGGTAGCATACTCGTAATTCATATATTCCTGATCAACGAAATCAACTAACTCTACAAGTTTATTGATCAGATATTTATCAAAATTTCTAGTAATCTTATGCTTTATTTGAGTAAATGGTAAGGCTTTATCGCTATCTGATATTTTATCAAAATGTCTGCTAACAAACTTAGCTGCATTCCAAAGCTTGTTCACTAATCTTTTACCGTTATTCATTACATCTTCTGAGTAAGCAGTATCAGCACCAAGTTTCGAGCTAGCCGACCAATATCTTACAACATCAGCACCGTAGCTATCTAGCAAAGTTTCTGGTACCAAAATATTTCCTTTAGATTTAGACATTTTGCTTTTATCCTGAGCCAAACACCAACCACTGACCATTATATTCTTCCACGGTAATACATCTTCATGTAAATATGATTTAAGAATAGTATAAAAAGCCCAAGTTCTTAGAATTTCATGAGCCTGAGGACGAAGGTCAGCAGGGAACAGTGTTTTATGCCTATTTTCGTCTATCATATAATCACCAGCTATACCATGGGAGCTTAGCTGCGGAGATACCGAACTTGTCGCCCAGGTATCCATAACATCATTATCCGGAATTACCTCCTCTTTACCATACCCTTCTGGCAAATCAATGAGTGGGTCAACTGGTAGCTGATCCTTGGAAGCAAATATAGGCCTTCCTTCCTCTCCCGCTCTTTTCGAATACCAAACAGGAAATGGCACACCGAAATATCTTTGCCGGGATACACACCAATCAAGACTTACTCCTTCTATCCATTTATCCAACTTAATCTTCATTGATTTTGGATGCCAATTTAACTCGGCAACTTTCTTAAGCAAAGCCTCTTTATGCACAACAGTTTTAATAAACCACTGAGGAGTCGTTAGTATTTCCAAAGGAGCACCAGATCTTTCTGCACATTTTACCGTCTGGATACGTTCAGTTTGATTAACTAATAACTTCTCCTCTTTCAATAGTTCGATAATTTTAGCCCTAGCCTCTACAACCTTAAGACCAGCGATTTGCCCAGCAAAACCCTCGGCTCGTTTAATATCAATAGTATTTTCGTCAAATGCAATATTCTCTATTCGTCCTTGTTTGCTGATAATTATTTTGGTAGGAAGATGATGCTTCCTCCACCATAATATATCCGTCTGGTCACCAAAGGTACAGCACATAACAAGACCCGTGCCTTTTTCAGGATCTACCATATCATCGGCAAAAAGCGGAACTTTTACCCCAAATAAAGGAGAAACCGCCATTTTACTCTCTAGATGCTTGTATCTTTGATCTTCCGGATGATAAAAAACCGCAACACAAGCAGGAAGAAGTTCAGGTCTAGTAGTTGCGATTAGTATCTTGCTACCATCCTCTAAAGAAAAATGGATATCATTCATGAAGGTCGTTTTTTCATACTCTTCAATATCAGCCTGAGCTAGAGCAGTTTGATCCACCGGATCCCACAACATTGGCTGGGAATCGCGGTATATTTGATTTTTTTTAGCCAAATCTAAGAATGACATTTGCGAAATAGCACGCGAAGTTTTGCTGATTGTCTGATACTCCACGCTCCAATCAACTGATAAAGCTATTCTATTAAACAAACTCCTGAATTTCTCTTCCTCCTCTAATACCACATCTTGACAAGCTTGGATAAACTGCTCTCTATCAATCCCAGCAGCCCGAATGTTTTTCTTCTTTTCAACAAGCCTTTCAGTCGGCAAACCATTATCATCAAACCCTATTGGATAAAAAATGTTCATCCCCTTCATCCTTCTATGTCTAACTATAAAATCGGTATGTGTATAGCTATATACATGTCCCATATGAAGCTGCCCCGAAACAGTGGGCGGAGGAGTGTCAACTACGAAGCTATTTTCCCCGGGCTCATTCTTTTTCCATTTATATATATTTTTTTCTTGCCAAAAACTTTGCCATTTTTTTTCACTTTCATTAAACTTGTATTTGTCAGGAAATTGAATCATAATATGCATCCATATTTTTATTAAACTTATACTAGACAGAAATATACTTATAAATAACTCAAAATGCCAAAGATTTTTTACACTATAATACACCTAGTTAGATTAGACCAACCAGCCGCGTATTTGCTAGCCTTTTTCCCCTCCGCTTTTGGACTATTTTTAGCCTATGAAAAAGCTAGTGATTTATGGTATTTGCCAATATTTCTATTTGGTGCTTTGATAGTTAGAAGTGCTGGATGCATAATCAATGACTTAATCGATCAAGATTTCGATAAACAAGTATATCGTACCAAGCACAGACCTCTTGCCAGTAACGCAATTTCGAACATTTTAGCTATCTCTATTTCAATCGCACTATTTTCAATCGGTTTATGGTTGCTTTTAATGTTGAATGTCATGTCAATAATTATAGGTATTATTTGCTTTTGTATGATAATCCTATATCCAATGATGAAACGTATAACCTACTTTCCTCAAGCGTTTTTAGGCATAACATTTAATATTGGATGTCTACTAGGTTATGTAGCCGTTAAGGACATGCTTTCATCAGAGATTATTCTTATGTATTTAGGTTGCGCCTTATGGACATTTGGTTACGACAGTATATACGCCTTTATGGACGTAAAGGATGATAAAATAATCGGACTAAGATCTTCTGCAGTATTTTTAGAAAACAGAGCGTATAAATTATATATCATAGTTGTTTATATGCTCTTTAGCTTATTCTTTGTCATCGCAAATTCACTTTCTAGTAATTACATAGGTATGGCCGGCGGAATTTTTGTATTACCAATACTACTTTGGCAAATTATAACCCTAGATATCACAAGCCCTTCCAACTGTTTAAAAAGATTCAGATCAAATATTTATGTCGGATCCATCATGTCCTGCACTATGCTTCTAGGATGCCTGGTTCACAATACTTAAGTTATAGGCGCTGTTAACAGTGCCTGCCTACTATAGCTATATCATCCTTAAGGCCTTTTCCATAATCATCTTAGCAATCGGTGCAGCAGCTCTACCCCCACCACCTCCATGATCATAATAAACTGTGACCGTATATTTTGGCGCATCATGAGGCGCAAAACCAGCAAACATCGCGTGATTTCTCCTAGTCCAAGATATGCTTTCCCTGCTTAAATCATCATTTCCGCCCCTTTTCCCTACCACCTGGGCAGTACCAGTCTTACCAGCCATACTGACCGTTTGAATACCCCCTTGCCAAATATCAGCTAATTTTCCGGAATAACCGGTGCCCCCAAGGCTATTTACCGCATCATATAGCGCATTCTTTAAAAAATTGAGATGATTTGCGTCCACATCTAACTCAACATACTGAACCCCTCGTTTAGCGATGTTGGGGGTATACAACTTACCACCAGTTGCTATTGCCGTTATGAATCTGGCAAGCTGCATTGGCGTGCAAAGCAAAAAACCTTGACCTATCGATAAATTAAAACTATCTCCAAGCGACCACCTACTTTTTAAAGTTTGTTTTTTCCAATCCAAAGTTGGTACGAATCCAGCAAGTTCATTTGGCAGGTCAACTCCAGTTGGAATTCCGAACTGGAATCTTTTAGCCATATTGATTATTACCTCAGGACCAATAATTCTGCTTAACTCGAACATATAAATATTGCACGAATATTTAATAGCATCATGCATATTTAACGGCCCATGGCCGGTTCTTTTAGCGCACCTGAAATTATTACCTCCAAGAGCTGGCCCCCCATTACAATTAACGATGTGGCCTGGATCTATGCCATATTCAAGAGCCGCAAGCACCGTCACCAACTTAAATATTGACCCAGGTGGGTAAAGACTATGAACCGTTTTGTTTATTAAAGGCTTTTGAGAGTCTTTAATTAAGCCTAACCAATATTTATTCGAAAGAAAATTAAAATTATTCGGATCATACGATGGAACAGAGGCAGAAAGCACCACACCACCATCTAAACAATCCATTAAAATTGCGCTAGAACCAAGTTGATTCAAGAACGATGTAACTTCTTTTTGAAGTTCAGCATCTATGTTTAACTGCAAATGATTACCCGCAATGGTGGGAGTTTTGGAAAGTTCACGGACATATTTTCCATGAGCATTAACTTCTATCTGCTTATAGCCGAATTCTCCACGCAATATCTCCTCGTAAAAATTCTCTACACCATTTTTACCGACCCTAAAATTTTCGTCTATAACGGTTACACTATTTTTCTGATTTTTATCCACTCTACCCATATAACCAATAAGATGAGCGGTAGCTTTGTTGTACTTATAAAACCTTACAGCACCAGTTTCTACAAATAAAGCTTTTAATAACTCTTTACGCTCTTCAAGAATTGATATCTGCTCCCAGCTAAGACAGTCCATAATTAAAGATGGGATTCTCCGACTTGCCTTTTTAACCCTAGCTGCAACCTCCTTGATTTGTTGCGAATCTAATTCCAAAATCTCAGCAACAAATTTAATCTCTTCTTCAAAATTAGAGCTAATATTTTTATCAAGTAATAACCTAAAACAAGCATTGTTCTTAGCAATCACCCTCATGCTCCGGTCGTAAATATACCCCCTATTTGGTGGAATGATGATAGTTTTTATGCGATTCTGATCAGAAAGAGTCTTATATTCACTTTTCTTGATAAATTGCATATAAAACATTCTACCAGCAAGCAAAAACAATAAACCAAGCTTACCCGCGCCAATAATAAAGGTACGCCTTGAAATCACTTGACCAGAAAGCATCCCGGAAAACATCTTTTTGTTCGACATAAATTAAGATTCCATATCAACTAATTTTAGTCATCTACGAAAAACAAGAAGTGCAACATAATGCCCCCAGAGCTTTCTACGCTAAAAGCAAAATGGATCCCCTCGAGAACTGACCCATCCGAACGAAATTAGACCTTGTTCTATAAGATTGTAAGCCTTACAGGATAAAGCTTAAACGTCGCTCACGAGCCGAAGGCGAAGCAACCTTAGAAATAACTAAAAATACCGCATTTAGCTTGTTTTGGATGTCCGCGTCGCCTTTCAGGCTCCTCGCTAACCGCGCCTTGTATGGCCTATACTATAAGGCCTACAGGTCTACACTACTGTCATAAATTCGTTCGGATACATCAGCTCGAGAAGGGCGGGATGACAAAGGAAAACTGGTAGACACAACAGCGAAAGCCTGAGTGGTCTCCCTTTGTACGCCCCGCCACTAGAGATTGCTACATCAGCACAAAAGGCACTTCCTCGCTGGTGACCGCCATCACTTACTCTCCCGTCTTCACAAGGAGGCATTGCTCCCGTGAATCATGAAAACTTTAAAGTACAAGGCCCGAAAAGTCGTCATGGCGAGCCCTTAAAAGGGCGAAGCCATCTTAGAAAATAGTACTAAAACACAATATATAATGTTTTCTAAGATCATCGCGGTCGTACTTCGTACTCGATCTAGATGATTTTTCAGCCTTTATACCATAAGGTCTACATGTCTACGCAAACAATGCCTCGCTTGCAACAATCACGCTTAGGAAATCTGCTTAGTTAGCTCGTCATAACGCTTTAATTTTGTCAGTATCTTCTCCAAATTATGCAGCTCCAACATACACGGACCATCACTTGGAGCATTGTCTGGATCCTGATGCACTTCCATAAACAACCCAGCTACCCCAGCAGCAAGAGCACACTTAGCAAGCAATTCCACATATTGCCTTTGTCCACCACTACTAGCACCAATCCCTCCAGGTTGTTGCACAGAGTGAGTCGCATCAAAGAAAATAGGCGCCCCAGTTTCTGCCATAATCGCTAAACCACGCATATCAGAAACCAAATTATTATAACCAAAACATGTTCCCCTATCCGTTAGGATAACACCTTTAGCTTCAAATGCTTGTAATTTATCATAAACATTTTTCATATCCCAAGGAGCAAGAAACTGCCCCTTCTTTACCTTCACAACTTTGCCAGTTTTTGCAGCCGCCATCAGAAGGTCAGTCTGCCTACATAAAAAAGCTGGAATTTGCAAAATATCAGCTACTTCACCTACAATCGAACACTGTATTTCGGTATGAACATCTGTTAAAATTGGACAAGCTATCTTAGCCTTCACCTTACTTAAAATCTCCAACCCTTTCTCTATCCCAGCGCCCCTTTTTCCCGTTAGCGAAGTTCTATTGGCTTTATCGTAAGAAGATTTGTAAATAAACGGAATGTTTAGTTTATCAGTCACTTTTTTGATAGCATCAGCCATAAACAAAGCATGATCAAGCGTCTCTATCTGGCAAGGACCAGCAACTAAAGTGAACGGTAAATCGTTAGAGATTCTTATATTTCCTACTGATACTATGTTTGTCATTAACTATACCATACTTCAAATTATACCATATCATTTTTGCATTCTTCTATCACATCCCTCTTTGTCACTTCAGCGGCGCCCTTCGTCATTACCACATTTCTCTTCCTTTAATAGCCTTATCAAGAAACTCCATTGAGCGCAAATTACTATCTTTTAGCAGAAGCCTGCTTGTCACGAAGCATCGCCTCTTTTTTAGCCAAATTCATATAAAAACCAGTACCAGCAGGTATTAATCTACCAACTATCACATTCTCTTTCAAACCAACTAATTTGTCAACTTTACCAGCTACAGCCGCTTCAGTTAAAACTTTTGTTGTTTCCATAAAGGAAGCAGCAGAAATAAATGAATTTGTTTGCAAGGAAGCTTTTGTAATACCTTGCAGAACTGGTTCAACTTTAATAGGATCGCCACCCATTTTAAGAATTTTTTCATTAATACCAGCAAATTCTGTAACATCAATCAATTCACCAACTGAGAACGTACTGTCACCAGGATAAACAACCTCCACTTTTTGTAGCATCTGACGTATAACTACCTCGATATGTTTGTCATCTATTTTTACGCCCTGCAATCTATATACTGCCTGAATCTGCTCAACCATATATCTTGCTAAAGCCTCTACTCCCATCACTTTGAGTATATCCTGCAACACCGGATTACCATCGATAATCATGTCACCTTTCTTGATGAAATCTCCTTCATTAACAACAACGTGCTTTCCTTTTGGAATAACATATTCTATAGGCTCCGTGCCATCAACAGGATGCAGGACAATTCTGCGCTTAGACTTATAGTCCTTACCGAACTCAATCCTACCATCAACCTCAGCTATTACAGCATGATCCTTAGGCCTTCTAGCCTCAACTAATTCAGCCACCCTTGGCAAACCACCAGTAATATCTCTGGTTTTAGTAGATTCACGCGGTATACGAGCAAGAATGTCACCAGTAGCAACCTCAGATCCATCAGAAACACTCAATACAGCATTTACTGGTAAATAATACTTAGCCTCCAGACCATTGGATAATTCCACTTTTTTACCATCATTATCAAGCAATTGTATACGAGGACGCAAATCAGCTCCTTTAGAATACTGTTTTGACTCAATAATCACCTTATTTGATATACCAGTAGTATCATCCATCACATCTCTGATCGACAAACCTTCTATCATATCAGTAAATACCACTTTACCAGATTTTTCTGTGATAATCGGAATAGTATACGGATCCCACTCAGCAATCTTCTGGCCTTTTTTGACCATATAACCATCATCAACCATCAACCTTGCACCATAAGGCACTTTATGTCTGGCTCTTTCATTACCTTTTTCATCAATCAACAATACTTCACAAGAACGACTCATAACTATCTGACGCCCTTCCGAATTAACAACTAAATTGCGGTTAATTGTCCTGACTTTCGCATCATAAGAAGCCTCTACAGACGAAACCTCTGCACCTTTCGTAGCAGCACCACCAATGTGGAAGGTTCTCATAGTAAGCTGAGTTCCAGGCTCACCAATAGATTGTGCAGCAATCACCCCTATCGCCTCACCAATAGAAACAAGAGAACCGCTTGCCAAATCGCGACCATAACATTTAGCACATATCCCAAAAGAAGTCTTGCAAGTAAGAACAGATCTCACTTTTATTAGATCTAAACCAGAAGCTTCAATCCTCTCTAGCTTCTCTTCATCAATTAATTGACCAGCAGATACTAAAAGATCATTAGTCAATGGGTGATACACATCAAAAGAGACAGTTCTACCAAGTATCTGCTCTGATAAAGACACAATCACTTCACCGCCATCAATAATCGTCCTAACCTCTATGCCATCACTAGTACCACAATCTTCAGCCGTAATGATACAATTTTGTGAAACATCTACCAACCTTCTTGTTAAATAACCAGAGTTTGCAGTTTTTAAAGCCGTATCAGCAAGACCTTTTCTTGCACCGTGAGTAGAGTTGAAATATTCCCTAACCGTAAGCCCTTCCCTAAAGTTTGAAATAATAGGCGTTTCAATAATCTCCCCAGAAGGCTTAGTCATCAATCCACGCATACCAGCAAGCTGCTTAATCTGAGCAGCAGAACCTCTTGCTCCAGATATAGCCATCATGTGAATTGAGTTCAATCTCTGCTGATTGGTTTTATACGAAGTGTTTTTAACCAAAGGTTTTGCAATGTCATCCATCATGTCGCTTGCAACTTTGTCAGTACAACCAGTCCAAGCGTCAATCACTTTGTTAAACTTCTCTCCGAAAGTAATCAAACCTTCTGAATATTGTTGCTCAAATTCTTTTACTAAAGCAGTTGTTTCTTTAATATGTTTATCTTTTGAAGACGGCACCACCATGTCATCCATACCAAAAGAAACACCAGACTGACAAGCATACTTGAATCCTAACTGCATCAAATGATCGGCGAATATAACCGTCGCTTTCTGACCGCAATAACGATAAATAGAGTCAATAGCATTAGAAATCGTTTTCTTATTCATTTGCCTATTAACTAGCTTAAAGTCAATATTAGCATTATCTTTAGGCACTAATTTACCAAGAATTAACCTACCAGGAGTAGTTTCAACTATAGATTCTACATAAACTCCTTCTGAATTAAGAATCTTCATACGGAATTTTATTTTAGAATGCAATGTAACAACCCTCTCATGCAGAGCAAATTCAACTTCTGCCATGTCAGCAAAAATCATACCCTGACCAGGCTCATTATCAAGCTCCAAAGTTAGGTAATATAAACCAAGTACAACGTCCTTATCAGCAGAAATAATAGGCTTACCACTAGCTGGGCTCAAAATATTATTGGTGGACATCATAAGCACCCTTGCCTCCAACTGAGCCTCAATGGAAAGAGGAATATGCACAGCCATCTGATCACCGTCAAAATCCGCATTAAAAGCAGCACAAACAAGTGGATGTAACTGAATAGCCTTCCCTTCAATTAACAAAGGCTCAAAAGCTTGTATACCAAGCCTGTGCAAAGTCGGAGCCCTATTTAATAATACCGGATGTTCACGAATTACTTCCTCTAAAATATCCCAAACTTCTATTTTTTCTGCTTCAACAATTTTCTTCGCCGCCTTGATAGTAGTGGCAACACCGTACAATTCCAACTTAGAGTAAATAAATGGCTTAAACAATTCAAGAGCCATTTTTTTAGGTAACCCACATTGATGTAATTTCAACTCAGGACCAACCACAATTACAGAACGACCAGAATAATCAACCCTTTTACCAAGTAAATTTTGCCTGAAACGGCCTTGTTTACCTTTCAACATATCACTCAAAGACTTGAGCGGGCGTTTATTAGGATTTTTAATTACTTTACCACGACGACCATTATCAAACAAGGCGTCAACCGACTCTTGCAACATCCTTTTTTCATTACGCACGATAATGTCCGGAGCTTTTAAGTCCAACAAACGACGTAAACGATTATTCCTATTGATAACTCTTCTATATAATTCATTAAGATCCGAAGTAGCAAAACGACCACCATCAAGCATCACCAGCGGCCTAATTTCAGGCGGAATAACCGGCAACACATTAACTATCATCCACTCCGGCTTGTTTCCAGAATCAACGAAATCTTCAACCAAATTTAAACGCTTTGCAAGCTTCTTCTTTTTAGTTTCAGAATTCGCTTCAATTAACTCGGTTTGTAATTGCTTTTTAAGCTCCTCTAAATCCAATTCTGCAAGAAGGCGTTGCACTACTTCCGCGCCAATTAAAGCAACGAAACTATCTTCACCATATTCATCTTGGGCTTTGATATAAGCATCTTCACTGAGTAACTCTCCTTTCTGTAGAGGAGACATCCCAGGCTCAATTACCACATAATTTTCAAAATATAGTATTTTTTCCAAATCCTTCATTGCAATATCAAGAAGAGTGCTAATTCTTGATGGAAGAGATTTTAAAAACCATATATGAGCAACAGGAGCAGCAAGCTCTATGTGCCCCATCCTTTCACGCCTTACCCTGGAACTAGTAACTTCAACACCGCATTTTTCGCAAGTAATACCCTTATATTTCATGCGCTTATACTTACCGCATAAACACTCATAATCTTTTACAGGACCAAAAATTCTAGCACAAAACAACCCTTCTTTCTCAGGCTTGAAAGTACGATAATTGATAGTCTCAGGCTTAGTTACCTCACCATGAGACCAAGACCTGATGTGATCAGGGCTAGCAATGTTAATTTTTATTTCATCAAATTGTTGAGTACTACTTAGTTGACCGTAAAAATTGATCTTTTCTGACATATAAAATTCTTCCTCAAACTTAAAATTAATCCATACTTAAATATACTTCAAAACCCTACTTCCAGCACTTTTTATTGCGCTGATTCAGTCCCCTCTACTCCATACAACTCAAGCTCTATTAGCCCAAAAAGGGCTAATACTAATCTATTCCGAACTTTCTTGCAACTGAACATTTAAACATAACGACCTAAATTCCTTTATCATAACGTTGAAGGACTCAGGTATGCCCGATTCAAAATTACTCTCACCCTTAACTATGCTCTCATAGATCTTAATCCTACCAGCTACATCGTCTGATTTAACAGTCAGCATCTCCTGCAATGTATAAGCCGCACCATAAGCTTGCAGAGCCCAGCATTCCATTTCACCAAATCTTTGACCACCAAAATGAGACTTACCACCAAGAGGCTGCTGAGTTACCAAGCTATAAGGACCAATAGAGCGAGCATGAATTTTATCGTCAACAAGATGGTGCAATTTCAAAATGTATTTATATCCAACCGTTACATAACGATCAAAATACTCACCTGTCCTACCATCGATCAGCTTAACCTGACCAGAACTATCCTGACCAGCAAGCTCGAGCATATCTTTAACATGCTGAACCTTGGCTCCATCAAAAACCGGTGTTGAAAAATGAACACCATCCCTAATTCCTTTACAGAAACCTAAAAAATCTGCAACAGGCAAGTCTTTAATTTGCGCTTTGATATTCTCGTCATCGTAAATATCAGAAACAAAATTTCTTAAAGATTCCACCTCCGACTCATCTTTTCTGCATCCATCTAGCATCTCGCCAACTTTTTGACCTAAGTTTTTCGCCGCCCACCCCAAATGCGTTTCCAAAATCTGACCAACATTCATCCTAGATGGTAAACCAAGAGGGTTTAACACTACATCAATTACTGTACCATCCTCAAGGAAAGGCATATCTTCCTCAGGAGTAATACGAGAAATAACCCCTTTGTTACCATGGCGACCAGCCATTTTATCGCCAGGTTGCAGCTTATGTTTTGTTGCTATAAATACCTTAACAACCTTCAAAGCTCCTTGTGGTAAATCATCTCCACTTTGAACTTTGTCAACCTTGCTGGCAAAACGTTTATTAAGCTCAGCCCTTTTTTCATCATACTGCAACTTGATCTGTTCAATTTCACTCATCACCGAGCTATCTTCAACAATCAACTGCCAATATTGCCCCTTGGACAAATTATTAAGCAGAATTTGGTCAATAACAGAACCAGTTTTTACAGATTTAGGACCACTTAACACCTTCTGACCTTCTAAAATTTTATGCAAACGCATAAATACAAAATGGTCGATAATTGCTATCTCGTCATCTCTGTCTTTGGCAAGCTTCTCTATTTGCTGCTTCTCAATTGCGGTTGCTCTTTCATCTTTTTCAACACCTCTACGAGAAAGAACCCTAACCTCAACAACGGTACCGAAAACTCCAGGAGGCACATACAAAGAAGAATCTCTAACATCAGAAGCCTTTTCACCAAAAATAGCTCTAAGAAGCTTTTCTTCAGGAGTCATTGGCGACTCACTTTTTGGCGTTACTTTACCAACCAAAATGTCACCAGCCTTTACTTCCGAACCAACATGAACTATACCAACTTCATCCAAATTTCGTAGATTTTCCTCTCCAACATTTGGCATATCCCTAGTTATTTCTTCAGGTCCAAGCCTTGTGTCTCTTGCTACGATCTCAAACTCTTCAATATGAATAGAGGTGAATACATCATCTTTTACGATACGCTCAGAAATCAATATTGAATCCTCAAAGTTATAACCACTCCAAGGAATAAACGCAACTAACACATTCCTACCAAGGGCAATCTCTCCACTGTCAATCGCAGGACCATCTGCTATCACCTCACCTTGTCTAACATGATCACCAACATTAACAAGCGGTTTCTGATTTATACAAGTATTATGATTGGATTTCCGAAACTTTAACAAAGAATATATCTCAACCTCAGGAGAACCACCTTGCTTTTTCTCCAAAGCCCTAATAACTATCCTTGTAGAATCAACTTGTTCCACTATTCCATCGCTTAACGCAACAATAGCCGCACCAGAGTCTCTAGCAACTACAGCCTCAATACCAGTTCCAACTAAAGGCGCTTCAGTTTTAATTAACGGCACAGCTTGGCGCTGCATGTTTGAACCCATCAAAGCTCGGTTCGCATCATCATTTTCTAAAAACGGAATTAAAGATGCCGCCACAGAAACAACCTGCATAGGTGTTACGTCTATAAAATCAACTTGCGAAAGAGAAACAGTAACGAAATTACCAGATTCAACACGGCAATTAACCATCTCCGATTTTATCCTACCATCAGGACGAATCTCCATATCAGCTTGAGCTATCCTATATTTTCCTTCTTCAATCGCTGAAAGATAAACTACCTCATCAGTAACAAAACCATCTTTTACTTTTCTGTAGGGACTTTCTATAAAACCATGCTTATTAATTCTAGCATAAGTAGCCATCGAATTAATTAATCCAATATTTTGACCTTCAGGAGTTTCAATTGGGCATATTCTACCATAGTGAGTAGGATGAACATCACGCACCTCAAAACCAACACGATCACGACTCACCCCACCAGGACCAAGGGCCGACAATCTCCTTTTATGAGTAATCTCCGATAGCGGATTAGTTTGATCCATGAACTGAGAAAGCTGAGAAGTGCTAAAAAACTCCTTAATTACAGATACTAAAACTTTTGAATTTACAAGATCATGAGGCATAACTGCGTCAACATCAACTACTGACATCCTCTCCAATATGGCCTTTTCCATCCTTATTAAACCAATCCTAAATTGGTTTTCTATCAATTCTCCAACAGACCTAACTCTTCTATTACCAAGGTGGTCAATATCATCAACCATCCCCTTGCCATGTTTTAAATCTATTAAAATACGAACTATAGTCTTGATATCATCCTTAGTAAGACAAGTATTATCCTCAGCTACATCAACACCTAGCCTTGAATTTACTTTGATCCTACCCACTTCCGAAAGGTCGTATCTGTCTGGATCAAAAAACAACCCGTTAAACAACACACCACCAGCTTCAACAGTAGTAGGTTCTCCTGGTCTTAAAACCCTGAATATATCCATTAAAGCACTATCTTGATCGTAATTACGATCCGAAAATAATGTGTTTCTTATATAAGCATCGCCTTGAGCAGGAACCTTAAGCACAGAAAAATGCTTAACATCTAATCTTTCAATATCACTAAGTACCGATTCTGTAACTTGCATTCCAATCTTAGCTAAAACTTCACCGCTTTTAGGATCCACCAAATCATTACCCAAATAACTACCAAGCAGAGTGTTATGATCAACCACTACTTTTTTCAAACCAGCTTCAGCAAACTTTCTTGCTAATCTTGGAGTAATTTTCTGACCAGCCTCTAAAACCACTTCATTAGTTTCTGCATTTATCAAATCGTGATTTATCCTATGCAAAGTAATAGTCTCTGGCTCAAAATCCGCCACCCAATTCTTCTTCTTTAACTCATACTTAGTAACTGAGTAATATGTGGTCAAAATTTCAGACGATGTCATACCAATCGCCATAAGCAAGGTCGTAACAGGCAATTTTCTCTTTCTATCAATCCTAAAAAAAAGCATATCCTTAGCATCGAATTCAAAATCAAGCCAAGAACCTCTGTAAGGTATTATGCGAGCAGAATAAAGAAACTTTCCTGATGAATGAGTCTTACCCTCGTCATGGTAAAAAAATACGCCCGGAGATCTATGCATCTGGGAAACAACCACTCTTTCAGTGCCGTTAATTATAAAAGTACCGTTGTAAGTCATCAACGGGATATCTCCCATATATACTTCTTGTTCCTTAATACCTTTTATTTCTCTAGCACCAGTTATTTCGTCAATCTCCCAAACGTTGAGACGAAGAGTAGCTTTCAGCGGAGCAACGTAACTAAGCCCCCTCTGCAAACATTCTTCAACATCATATTTTGGAGTCTCAAAACTATATTTTACAAAATCTAAACTAGCAGTATTTTGTTGATCTTTGATTGGAAAGATTGAAGACAATACAGCTTGCAAACCTCTTTTCTTTTTTTGCGATTCTGGAATCCCAAATTGCAAAAAATTCTCTTCATAAGATTTTTTTTGTATTTCAATTAAGTTAGGAATTGAAGCAACTAATTTTATTTTACCGAAGTTTTTTCTAATACGCCTACTCATCTGCAAGGATTGCACCATATGATCTCCAAATATTTTATTTTAATTTTCAATTTGAGTACCGTCTAACCAATTGCAAAAACCATTTTTTGTTTGTAAAAAAACAAATTTTACACAGGTTGTTTAGATTGAAGACTAAACTTTCAGAAAGTATCTGACGCTTAGCAAAATTTTCGTGATATTTATAGTTCATCAAAACTTATATTATTTAGTTTATATTTTGTAATTAACCCCGATTCAAAAACCTCCAGGCCACAAACAACAACCAAACTAAGAATTGGCACCAAAAGAATTTTTGATACCAAAACCTTAAAATGACTTCTTAGCAAAACTTTTAGAGACATTAATTAGAGCGCTATCAATTAGATAATCGTTGTAAAATCAACTAAACACTTTTAAAACAAAAGCACTTTCTAAAAAATTTTATCACTAATTTAGCAAAAATTACTAGCTTTTAACTTGCTAACGAATATCAGATCTCCCCCATCAAAATAACGAACAAACACACTTAAACAAACGCACCTGCTCGTTACTTTTTTACAAAGACTAACATCTACATATAAATTAATACACCAACAAAGAAAAATAGACTTCTTAAACAGCATATGCAATTTAAAAATAGATATCTCTAAAAATTAGAAGAAACTACTTCAACTCTATTTTTGCACCAGCTGCTTCTAACTTAGCTTTCATATCTTCAGCTTCTGCTTTTGAAGCTCCTTGTTTTATAGGAGCTGGAGCACCATCAACTAAATCTTTAGCTTCTTTTAAACCAAGGTTAGTTAAAACCCTAACAACCTTAATCACTTCTATCTTTTTATCACCAGCACTAGCTAAAACCACATCAAACTCTGTTTTTTCAGCAGCAGCCTCAGCGGCCATAGCAACTGGCGCAGCCATAGCCATTGGCGCAGCAGCAGATACTCCCCACTTTTCTTCTAGAAGCTTAGACAATTCTGCAGCTTCCATAACCGTAAGTGCAGAAAGTTCTTCTACTATTTTCTCTATTTTTGCCATAATCAATTTACCTCTTAAGCTTTAAATAAAATTAACAATTAACTGTTTTTGTCAGCATGAGCACGTACAACTCTTGCAAGCGAACCAGCAGGAGCCTTCATGATTCTTGCCAAATTAGCAGCAGGAGCCTGCAACACACCAACAATTTTACCTCTAAGTTGATCAAGCGATGGCAACTTAGCAAGTTGCTCAACCTCACCCACACTCAGAATTTTGTCATTCACTACACCACCGATAACTTTTAAATTATCATTAGCCTTAGCAAACTCTACCACCCCCTTAGCAGCAGCCACAGGATCTTCTGAATAGGCTATAGCAGTCGGCCCAGAAAATAAATCAGAATTGTGTGACAATTCAGCATTAGTAGCTGCTATTTTTGAAAGTGTATTTTTTACTATTTTGAAAAACGCCCCATTTTCCCTAAGAATTTTACGCAAACTAGTAAGTTGCGAAACCGTAAGGCCATGATAGTGGGTAATAATAACTGAATTAGAAGTCTTGTAAATCTCTTCTAACTCCGAAACAAAAGCTTTTTTCTCTGATCTTAACACGTTTACCTCTCTACAAGACTTCTATAACACTGTTGACAAATCAACCCTAACAGCCGGACCCATAGTAGAAGATAAACAAATCTTCTTTAAATAAGTGCCCTTAGCAGCAGCCGGCTTCGCCTTGACCACAGATTCAATCAAAGCCTTAGCATTCCTAAGTAAATCATCGTTACTAAACGATAATTTACCAATACCAGCATGAATTATACCGGCTTTCTCAACCCTATACTCAACCTGGCCACTCTTAGCATTCTTAACAGCAACAGCAACATCGGCTGTAACAGTACCAAGTTTCGGATTCGGCATCAAACCTTTTGGACCTAATATCCTCGCAACTTGTCCTACCACACCCATCATATCAGGGGTAGCAATACAAACATCAAAATCTATTTTCCCCGCTTTGATATCATCTATAACTTCCACAGAACCAACTATCTCAGCACCAGCCGCTTTTGCGTCAGCAATTTTATCATCTTTGCAAATCACAGCCACCCTCACATCCTTACCAGTACCAGCAGGCAAAGAAACCATACCTCTAACCATTTGATCTGAATGCCTTGGATCAACGCCTAGATTAATGGCTATATCCAAAGTTTCATCAAACTTAGCAAAATGAGCTTCTTTTGCCAAATCGATCGCTTCCTGCAAAGTATAAAACTTTGATTTATCAATATTTTTTTTTGCAGCTGCTATTTTTTTACCCATAAAATTTTTCTCAAACTTTAATTTACGTCAAACAATTATACTTTTTCTTAAATTCGTGCACTAAAATTGTTCAGCAGATTTTAGCGAAAACACCATCAACTAGTAACACAAATTTTGAAATATTATTCTTTGATACTTACCCCTTAACCTCAATGCCCATAGATTCAGCTGTTCCAGCTATAATCTTAGCTGCAGCTTGCACATCATCAGCATTTAAATCTTGCATCTTAATTTTTGCTATCTCCTCACAATCTGCCATAGTAACACTGCCAACAAAAGCCTCTTTTTTAGTAGCAGAAGATCCTTTAGCAATCTTTGCAAACTTCTTTAAAAAGAAAGAAGCAGGCGGAGTTTTAGTAACAAAATCAAAACTTTTATCAGCATAAAAAGTAATAACGACAGGCAAAGGAGTGCCAATCTCTACAGAACTAGTAGCAGCATTAAATGCTTTACAGAATTCCATTATATTTAATCCTTTTTGACCAAGAGCTGGACCTATAGGATGAGCTGGATTAGCTTTACCAGCAGGAATCGTTAACTTAATATAACCTTCAATTTTTTTTGCTTTTGACATTTTACTATTACCATATAACTTGTATTTTTAATAAAACCAATTTATTAAAAACTACTAAACAACAAAACTAAATTAAACCTTTTTTACTTGATTAAAACCAAGATCAATAGGAGTAGCTTTACCAAAAATAGAAACAGAAATTTTCAATCTCTGACTCTCTACATCAATCTCTTCAACAACCCCAGAAAAACTATCAAAAGGACCATCTATGACCTGTATTTTTTCACCAATACTATATAAACTAGTTGGAACAACTGTTTTTGACACCACCTCTAGTTGTTTAAATATTCTTGCCACCTCTTCTTCACTCATAGCCTTGGGACGAGTTTTACCCCCCAAAAAACCACTAATCTTTGGTACACTTTTAACTAAATGCCAAGATTCGTCAGTCATCATCATCTTAATCAAGATATAACCAGGCATAAACTTTTTCTCAGTAATAACCTGCTTCCCTTTCTTCACTTCAGGAACTTCTATCACTGGCACGACTACATCCTCAAATTGATCAGACATATGTTTCTTCTCTATCTGATCAAGAATCATCTGCTTTACTCTTTTTTCAGAACCAGATACAGTATGTAGCACGTACCACTTAGCATCCATATTATTACTTAAATTTACTTCCCAATATTTAACAAAAATTTCACTAGATTATGAATACCATAATCCAAAATTAAACTAGCAAAACTAAACACACAAACAGCTATAATGACTACAGAAACTGAAGTTATTAATTCCTTTTTTTGTGGCCAAACAATTTTTTTAGACTCTTGCTTAACTTGATCAAAAAATTTATAAACTTTTGTACTTTTCATCATCACAAATACTTAACTATTAAAGTTTTTCGGCATTAAAGTTTTTTGACATCACCCTAAATCTTCAGCATCAAACTAAACTTTGGCAGGAGCGACAGGAATCGAACCCGCAACCTCCGGTTTTGGAGACCGGCGCTCTACCAATTGAGCTACACTCCTATCACAACTATTTCAGCAAATCAACACATTTCTGAATTTGATTTTAAAACAAATCTAAAACCAACACAAAAAAATTCAAAAAACCTACTTCTTACCTTGCTGCTTAAGCAAAATCGCATCAACTACATGCTGCGGAACTTGAGCATAACTATCCAAATCCATCGAAAAACTAGCCCTACCTTGAGATTGAGATCTTAAAGTATTAACATAACCAAACATTTCCGCAAGCGGAACATTGGCTGTAACAACTTTCGCATTACCTCTATTATCCATACTAGTTACCTGCCCCCTTCTGGAGTTCAGATCACCAATTATGTCACCCATATACTCCTCCGGAGTAACCACCTCAACCTTCATAATAGGCTCAAGCAACTTCGGACTAGCAAGCGGCATCCCTTCCCTAAAAGCAGCCTTAGCTGCAATTTCAAATGCAAGCACACTAGAGTCCACGTCGTGGTAAGCACCATCTAACAAAGTAGCTTTGAAATTAATTACAGGATAACCAGCAATAACACCAGTGTTTTTTATAGCCAACAACCCCTTCTCAACCCCAGGAATATATTCCTTTGGCACAGAACCACCAACAACTTTACTTTCAAAAGTAAAAGCTTCACCAGGAGCAGCCGGTTCAAATAGTATTTTAACCCTAGCAAACTGCCCAGCACCACCAGACTGCTTTTTATGAGTGTAATCAACCTCATAAGCCTTAGTGATAGTCTCACAATAAGCTACCTCTGGCGCGCCAACATTAGCTTCCACCTTAAACTCTCTTCTCATACGATCAACAATGATCTCAAGGTGCAACTCACCCATACCACTAATATTTGTCCGCCCGCTTTCGTCGCTAGAAATCCTAAAAGAAGGATCCTCAGCCGCCAATTTCTGTAAAGCTAAAGACATCCTTTCTTGATCAGCAGTAGATTTTGGTTCAATAGCTAATTTTATTACCGGCTCTGGAAAATCCATTCTTTCCAAAATAATAT
>Ga0075154_10000660_pt1 | contig 27931 bp, 25 predicted proteins | sample JI71714BDNA_FD_70965 | JGI IMG/M metagenome (GOLD analysis project Ga0075154, IMG submission 70965) | Wastewater effluent complex algal communities from Wisconsin, to seasonally profile nutrient transformation and Carbon sequestration -... | ecosystem: Engineered > WWTP > Effluent > Algae...
AACTCAACACAAATATCCGTATCAAAATTTATTGATACTGCTGTTTGTCTAGCCATTGATCATGAATAATAAACTCATTTAATATAATGTCATCAAAGACCCCTTAAATAATTAGCAATTTCTTCAGCATTCCTCTTAACATTCTGCATCACGAAGTCTGAAATCTTATATTTCTCTAAAATAGCACCTAAGTATTGTTGCTCTGTCATTTTATTTATTTATTTATATAAATACTTAAATTCATACGCTCGCATTTCATATGTCTTTTTGATACCTCAAACAATCATATAAATTAGAAATTAAAGTGAGTTGATTGTTTGCAAAAGTAATTAATTCTGGTAAATTCATGTCACCCCTTGGGAATGATCATTTGTGAAAAATCAAAAGCGGTATATTTGTATAATGACTATTAACTTCGGTAAGTAAATCACTGAGAACTCTTATATTATTTTGATCAGTGAAATTAAAGTCTAAAATGTCTAACACTATAACATCTAAAGTAAGTCCATCACTAATTTGATCTAGAACAAGAACACTATTAAATCATTGATTCTCAATTATACGAACAGATAAGCGTCTAGGATCTAAGGGAATAATTAAAATACTTTTCTCCCTAATTTCCGCTCATACTCTCTGCAAATCTTCTTCAATCTTTTGATCGTATTGAGTAATTTTATTATCTAAAATGGGTTTAATATTTTCATTAACTCGATTATTTACCAGATTATGTGTTATCTTTTGTATATAAAACCATAATACTGCTCCTAATGATGCTATTATTCAAATTACAATTTTAAAGTACTGTCGAAAATCAGATTTAATTTCTTTAATTATTACCAAATAATCATCAAATATTTTTCTTAGGTCATTTTTTGCAAATTCTATATCCTCCCTCATTGCTTTCTTTAACTCAATCCTAAGTACATCATAATCACCTTTATTTTCTTCTCAAATAGCCAATGAATTATTACTACTCTGTGTAATTCATCCTGCAAAAGTGATTCAACATAAAGCTATTATAGTTAAGAGGAGTCATATTATTAATCTTTTCATCAATTCCTTCGTAGACTGAAATAAAATCTTTTTCAATATAACGATTATGCAACAATATTACAATCCCAAAATTCCTCTTGAAATTTTTTCATTTCCGATTATAATAGCACCAAACATATTTACGTGCTACACTCCATATCATGACCAATAAAAACCTCCAAACTCGTATTGACGAAATCGACACACAACTCGCCAACCTCCGCGAGCAATACGCTACCATGAAGTCCAACTATGAAGCAGAAAAATCCCTCATGGACAAGGTCACAGATCTGAAAAATCAGATCGCACAGCTCACTCACGAAGCCGAACTCGCAACCCAAGCTTGAGACTATAACCGCAGCGCAGAGATCAGCTATGGTCGCATCCCCGCACTCCAGCAGCAGCTGACAGATATCGAAGCCAAGATCGAAGCAGCCAAGGCTGACTGAACTCTCGTTGCCAACGACACCGTAGATGCTGAGGATATCGCTCATGTGATCGCCAAGTGGACCGGTATCCCAGCGAGTAAACTCGTGCAGTCTGACAAGGACAAACTCATCCATATCGAAGATGAACTTCGCACACAGGTCGTCGGTCAGGACGAAGCCATCACCGCAGTATCCAACGCCATCAGACGCTCCAGAGCTGGTATCTGAGATCCCAATAGACCGATCGGGTCCTTTATCTTTGCAGGGCCGACTGGTGTGGGTAAGACACAGCTTGCCAAAGCACTGGCTGGGTATCTGTTCAATGATGAATCAGCCATGATCCGTATCGATATGTCAGAATACATGGAGAAGCACGCAGTCTCCAGACTTATCGGCTCTCCTCCAGGATATATCGGACACGACGAGGGTGGTCAGCTCACCGAAGCCGTGAGACGCAAGCCTTATAGCATCATCCTCTTTGACGAGATCGAGAAGGCTCATCCGGATGTGTTCAACACGCTCCTGCAGGTCCTCGATGATGGTCGCCTCACCGATAGCAAGGGTCGCACCGTCAGCTTCCGCAATAGTATCATCATCATGACGACCAATATCGGTTCACAGCTTATCCAGGATAAGTTTGCCTCTGACTATGACAAGGGTATTGATATCGTAAGAAGCGAGCTTGAAAAAGAGTTAGTCTGACTCATCTCCAGTCACTTCCGTCCTGAGTTTGTCAACCGTGTAGATGATATCATCGTATTTAACCCGCTCAGCAAGAATCTCAACCGCGAGATCGTGAGATGACAACTTAAACATCTACAGACACAGATTAAGTCAGATAAAAACATTATCCTCACCATTGATGATAGCGTGATTGATCATTTGATTGATATTGGGTTTGACCCTGCATTTGGTGCTCGCCCTCTCAAGCGCGCAATCCAAAAATATGTCATGGACCCACTCGCCATGGCGCTGATCGAAGGTCGTATCACTGATGGTAGCCAGACGACTGTGATGATGGAAGATGGGAGAGTTGTGATTAAAACACCTTAGTTGGTGTTTTTTTTGAGAAAGAAAAATCACTCAATAATTTGAGTGATTATAGTTTCTAACTAGCTTTGATTCTTGATAAATAGTGCCAATCTAATTGTTTTTGTGATGTATATGATTCTGGTAAAGCACTATTTTTTATGTTCATTTTAGGGTAAATACTTGATAATATATCAAACACATATTCTCAACAATTATATGAAGACCCATCTTCTTTAATTGATCATCAGCTTAAGTTTGATACAGCAGCTTTAGTGTCATATCATTTTTTACTACTTACATGATTCTCAGCCCTACTTATCATCTGTTGCTTCTGTTCAGAAGTTAAATCTTTTGGCCTAATGACCATCACAAGACAATCTCCCTTTGAGTCCAGATAGTCACTAAATGATCTTTTCTCAACACCAGATCAGCCATCACTTTTAGCCATAGTTGAGTGATATAGTGTCTTGTTTTCTCATACAAACCCTACATGACAGAATGCAGATTTACTTAGACCCTTAAGAGCTTGATTAGTCAACTCAGCTTCTACATTCTTTGTATTACGATAGTCTATCAACACAAGATCTCATGGTTGTATAGTTTGTAACAACCTTTCCTTTTTGGTAATGTTTGAAATGTCTTTTCACTCTTTTGCATACTTCAAGTCTAACTGCTTATCAATAATTCTACTTTTACTATGAAGCATAATAAAACGCTCAATCACATCAGAATCTACATCATTAATGGCTTGTGTTAATTCATTGATCCACCTTTGAGCATCCTCTTCAGTCTTAATTTGGCTAATATCAAAATCATATCCCAAAATTTCATTAATTACTCACGTTTCTCACTTTGAATCTCATTGTAACAACAGCTCAAATATGTAAACAATTACATCACTAGCATGTGATATTAATCACTGTACATCAGGAGGTCTTTTCTCGATCATCTCCATTACTCTTTTTGATGCCTCACTAGTACCTTTAAGCTTTGTGAGCTCTTCCTTATTTTCCTGATGCTTAGCTTTGATAGCAGTAACTAAATCCTTTGCATCGGATATTGTTTCTGGTGCTTTGATTATTGGTTTGTTTTCTTTAGTATCAGTGTTTGTGGCACCACTTTGTGTAATCTGCTTAATTTGATCCACATTAGTTATATCTTCTTGATTCTGTTGTTCTGAAGTGAACTTTTTTTCCATAATAGTTATGATAAAAATATAAATCCACCAATTATACTCACCCCCCCCCTCATTTGTCAAATTTTTGGCGGAATTTTTTATGTGACTGATACTATACCTTTGTTAATACTATGCTAGGTAGTTTATGATTGAAAAGTGGGGAGATATTGCTATAGTTATTACCATGCCAGTTTATCGTTCCCCATCCAATAGATTATCAGAACATGATTACTCGCAAAAAGGCATCTATTTTGTGACAATCTGCATTGATCGTTTAGTATTTGGAATGGATTGTGAGATATTTGGTAAAGTAGTGGAAGATGATGTGATACTCAATGATTTAGGTCTATTTGTAGAACAGCAGATCAAAGAGACGGAAACTGTAAGACCATATGTAGAAATTATCAGCTATATCGTAATGCACGATCATATACACATGGCAATACAAGTTCATGAGCACAATCATCAATATGATGGTGGTCGTAGGGACGCCACGCTGGCGTCCATTGATCAACATAATTGATATAAAAATGACATGCGCGAATATGCTACACATGGACACGAGCATCGTGTCCCTACAAACACAACGCAACAATGATGATCACAAACCAAACCTGCAAATCAATTTGGTCCACAATCCCACAACCTCGCATCAATTATCCGTGGGTTTAAATCGATAATTACTTCATACACAAAGAAGAACAATATCCAATTCAAACGACAATCAAATTATTATGAGCATATCATAAGAAGCAACAACAATCTAGAAAAGATATTACATTATATCGAAACAAATCCCATCAGACGAACTAAAAAACAATCAAACGTAATACCGTAAGGACGCCATGCTGGCGTCCATTTGTGACGGACATTATCAAAATGGATAAGAACATCGTGTCCCTACACATCAATTATTTATTATTGGATACGCCAACAGCGATGTCCCTACAAAACATACCTATGACCCAATTCAACCTCCAATCATCATATGTTCCCGCCTGAGACCAATGAGACGCGATCAAGCAGATCGTGGATGGATTCAATAGTGGACAAAAAGCGATCACACTGCTGGGTGCTACTGGTACTGGTAAGACCTTTACGATGGCCAATGTCATTGCACAACTTGGCAAACCTACGCTTGTATTATCTCACAACAAGACGCTCGCAGCACAGCTTGCCACCGAATTTAAGCACTTCTTCCCCAGTAATGCAGTACACTACTTTGTCAGCTACTTCGACTATTATCAGCCAGAAAGCTACCTCGCAGACAAAGATGTCTATATCGAAAAAGAAGCTACCGTAAACGCAGAGATCGAGATGTATCGTCTCAGTACCATGGCAAGTCTGCTCACTCGTCCAGATACGGTAGTGGTGAGCTCTGTATCGGCGCTGTATGGTCTGTGAGAAAAGCAAAACTGGGAAAACTCTACCCTCATCCTCGTCGCTGGTCAGCGTTATCCATTTAAGGAGCTCAAGGCCAAACTCATCTCAATGCAGTACAAGCCAGTCACTCAGTCGATTGAATCTGGTATGTTTGATGTGAGAGGTGAGATGGTAGATATTTTTGCCAGTACGGAAAAGGTCGTGTATCGCTGCTATTTCAACGAAGATTATCTTGAATATATTGAGACCAAAGATGCTGACACATTTGCAAGTTTGGGGCAGCTGGATCGTGTGGTAATATGGCCCAAGAGTCAGTATCTCCAGGACATGTCTGACATCGATAATATCCTTGTGAGGATTGAGGCAGAAATGGAAGATCGTGTAGCAGAATTTGAGCGTAGAGGTGAGATGCTCGAAGCCCAAAGACTCAAAAAGAGAGTCTTATATGATATCCGTATGATCAAGGAGACAGGCTTTGTCAATGGTATTGAGAATTATAGTATCTACTTTGATGGTCGTGAACCAGGACAGCCACCGACGACAATTTTTGACTACTTCCCCGATGATATGCTCGTGATCGTGGATGAATCACATCTGTGAATCGGACAGCTTGCAGCCATGCCTAGTGCTGATCATAGTCGTAAAGTAGCACTAGTAGAACATGGATTCAGACTTCCGTCGGCGTTTGATCATAGACCATTGGGGTTTGAAGAATTACAACTCAAATTAGGGCGGAAGGAAGCTGAAAGCTGAAAAGAGGTAGCAAAAGAAGAAAAAAGGCAACAAAAAGCAAAGATATCTTCAGAAAAATCTTCTGGTCAAATCTTCTGATCATCTTCTGATCATCTGAAAAAATGATGTCAAACTCTCTTTGTCTCTGCAACACCTGCCAAGTATGAACTCGAACACAGTGACCAAGTCGTACAACAGATCATCAGACCGACAGGGCTACTAGATCCGATCACTATGGTCTATCCCAAATCGTGAGATTACAACTTACTCCTCAGTCAGACTCAAAAAGTTCTCAACAAGAAACCCCATCTGAGAGAATTTATGGACTGATATATTACCGACATAAAACATCTAAAAGATGTATTTGAATGAGGCGAGCATGTAGAAAACTAATAAGCCCACACACATCCATATCGTGGTATATTAAGAGTGATATTGTCTCACGAGGTATTAATTCCATTATGCCAGTCGATTCAGTCAATAATACCATTTGGTCACGCACTTGATAAAGGATCAAATACACATAAATTTTTTAGTAAAGATATGATAGTATAAGCCATCCCACTAATCAGCTACAAGCGTATCTCGAATGACATAGCCACATACCATCAGGAAAGCTCCTACCTATATCAAGCAACAAGGTATTGAATTAATCTGATGATTGTATAACTAAAAGTCACAATAAACAATCAAATCACTGCATTTTTGATTCACTTTTTGGCATCTGATGCTTGCGCTACTTCACCACCAGCCATAATATATTTGAAACCAGATACAACAAGAGCTAGTGTCACTACTGTACCGATCATCATTGTAGCAGCAAGTACAGCATCAGCTACAAAAATATCTGGACTATTTGCAGTATCGGGATTGTAAGATGATCCTTGAGTACATGCTCACTTAATACATAGTGCCTCATTAACATCAAATGAACATGTATTAGTTTTGATTTGCTCTGGGGTACACATAATAACATAGATATAATAAAAATTTCCTTATTAATCATTTATTATTATACTACTTTAGTGATTTTTTTGCAAATAAATCAATGTATGGAATAGCATGAGACAAGTCAATGCAGTCTTGAAATCACATAGCGAATAACTATGATAATAATCGACAATTACAGTAATCAATATTATATATAGATACTGTCTGAATTTTACTTATTTATTCTTATCAACTGATGCACATTCAGTGACTCGTGTCCGAACTTACCAAAGCTCATGAGTATTTTGCCGATCAACTATTATGATTGCAAGTAGGCAAAGCTTCGCCAAAGCTCATTGAAAACATTGACTGCTACATCCCATCACGATGAATGGAACAAAAAATTGCACAAATTGCAAATGTTACAACCATTGACAACCAAACACTTAAGATTGAGCCATGGGATAAAAATACCATGAGTAGTATCGAAAAGTGAATATATGATTCTGGTACATGACTTACTCCTCAGGGCATGGGAACACATATTCTCATCAAGATACCACCAATGACTACCGAACGCCGCAAAGAATTAACCAAGCTTGTTTCCAAAATGTGAGAAGAAGCTAAAATTGTAGTGAGAACAATTCGCCAAGATACACTCAAAAATATCAAAGCTCAAGTAGATGCTAAAGCTATGTCAGAAACCGAACAATCCATGATTGAAAAGGAAGTTGAGAAACTTATCAAAGATGCAAACCAATCGATTGATGAAGCAGTGAAACGCAAATCAGATGAAGTCATGAAAATCTAACAAATCTACCACCTCTCTTTATTAACTATGCCACCATTATGATCGCTCACTATCTCAAATCAATAACTCTGACATGATTGATGTTGACGCTACTAACACAAACATATGCTACTGTGTGATTTATGCAGGATTATCAAGAATTTATTGATCAACTTGCAATCAATCTCCCCCAGTCCTCTACTTCGTATAATGGTGTAAGTGGCATAATGTTTGCTCATTATCACAATCCTCAGATGCCACTATCGTTGAATGTTACAGTATGAATTGAGTGACATAGCGATACTGCACAGCACACCCAATGAGCTATCTGAATTAGTTGATCATATATGATCAATGATATGAGTGGAACAATTGACACTAATGTTCGCTTCATCATGCAACAATCATCGTGAAATAGTCTATCTTATATCACTCTTGATAAATTTGTCGCAACACCAAATCTTCCTATAGAACTACAACACATTACAGATCGTCTTATAGATCAACGATACTATATCAGCGGGGACACAATTGATCTGTCGCCAATACCACAACAAGCACCCTCCACCAACTCTATTAAAACCTATCAACAACTAAGAAGTCAGCCCATCATTACACCTACCGCCACACTACCAAACAATACTTACCGTGTCACAATGAACAAAAAGAATATGATCCAAATGCTGACATCTATGGCCACATCGTACGATGATTCAATGACCGTTAGAGATAGAAATCAGATGAGAAAAGATCTATTTCAGATAATGAAGCCACTCAAAACATCTTGAACATTTGATCCACAATCGCAACAGTTACAATTGTTCGTACACAATGAATGACTGACATGAACGATCAGCCTCACACCAAAAACAGCTCATATTCATATGTGATCACATGATTGAGTATTGCAGCATAATAGCACATGGAACAAAAATCAACTACAGTGATCGGGCAATATAACAGAACACAATGACACCATCTCTTGGTCACTATCAAGTACCGATCAATATAGTACAATATCAGTGACCTATTCATGATCACAAGGAGATATATGATGATTTTCTTGAATACTATCTCATTTTACTGAAGATAAACCAATTGTGGCGCCAACCGGAGCACTCAATATTCAAGCACTATTGGAATAATTATATCATAGCTTGAGCCGCGCATGCGGCTTTTTTTATAAAAAATACCACCACACAACAGGAGTGACATAGTAATCATTAGATCTTCAAACTACCTAAATATCTAACAAAATAACTTCTTAAAATCTTCATCCTTAATACAATCGATTGTCCACATTGGATCAAATGTCATCACTACACTACACTCCCAGCCATCATAGGCATCTTCAATTGCATTCACTACAGACTGTGTGATATAATCTGCTGCAGGGCAAGCCGGTGTTGTAAGCGTCATTGTGACTACCACTACCTGACCAGCCTCTACAATCTCAATATGATAAATCAATCCCATCGTCCATATATCAATCAAGGGAAACTCTGGATCATAAATCATCATTAATTTAGATATAATTGTATCTTGAGTAGGTATCATCGAAATGCCAGGTTGCTAAATAAAGTATATTATATGACTAATCTAATATATTCTCATGCGTAGACGTGGTTGACTCTGGGGCACGATAAGGAGTAATCATATCAAGAATTAATGCAGCAATAAAAATACAACATAAAAGCAACAAGATACCTATAGTCCACCCCCATACTTCAAATCATATCAAAAGCCAGTTGATGGCAGCATATGATCATGTCAATAAAGAAAGCTTATACGCATAGCTTGCAAGGTAACTATATTTTTTGTCACTCACAAAGGATAATCCAAGTAGATAAATATAAAACCACATTCACCACAATGCCAAAATGATACCCACACTCATAATGAGAATTGCACTCACTGGATCAATCCAAGGATCAATAAATCTCAATGAGCTTACTATGATCATCAGTCAGAAGACTAATTTTATAATAGCACTACTATGATAAATTTTCATTGGTATTCCGTATATTAAAATAAATTACGCTACATGGTGATGAATATATACATGAGCATCAACATCACCATGCTTGGCCACACGCGGCAACAGCGAGGAAGCATCAATTGTGTAGTAACTATAGTGCTGAGCCAAGTATTGAATACAATATTCTTGTATCATAGAAGGCATACGAGTCACAAGCGCTATACTTGTTGCCTGAGCACTTGATGAACGAACTCGCTGGCCCAAGATACTCATATAACGATCAACCGCTTGATTAATCAATGTGTGAGTTAATTGGTTAATAGTGGCATGGTCTATGGAATAATACTGATCAATATTCATGTCAGCCATTAATCCCTTAAGTTCTCTTAATCACCAGTTAAGATACTCAATTCACTGATACTGTTGATGTTCTACCATAATACACTTTACACTATATTCTTCAATATATAATAATACATAACGATCTCGCTTAGTATGTTTATTGAGATACTCAATGGTATATAGTGACTTCGGCACAATACGCACCACTCCTTTTTTGCAATAATCAATAATATATTTAGGAATCGATTTAGACTGAAGCATAATCAACTGCACTTCACAATAAATTTGTCCCGTATGTCACCATGGAGCATCTACTATCTGCTGATTAACCATCGTATTACTGATCAGAAATGTCATAATTTCTGTGGTGACATGTCTATATAATTGTCACTGAGCTAACTCACGACTAACCATCTGCTTAAACTGTTGAACAGTACATGGATCTGACGTATATCGTTGTAGCGATGTTACTATCATATCAAATCAATTATCCTCAAGCATAATATAATCATGAGCTACTACATGATCAGTCCAATAAGTCGAACTAATCTGGCTACGACAATAGTTGGACTCATACATCATAACACATGTTTGATGATGTGTATGATAAGATTGATCAACTAAAATACGCATCCAATATTTTTGATAACAAACTAAAATAAAAACATTATTAATCAGTTATTAACATAGTGTATTTACTACTAAGTTCAAGCGAAAACAGTACATATCATACATAATTTAACATGAGTCAATTGATTGATTTGCATTGAATAGATCTAACATATATACTCAGAATATGAATGCCTCACATTATATCAAAACTACCATTATCTGACGATCTATCATTATTGCACTGATATGATTTTATGCGTCATTATTCATCTTTCAAGAACGATGGGGATCTGCGGTCTGGTTGTTGGCTGTATTTTGTATTTTACCTTATGGTATTATCTATTTTCATCGTGTACGAAAATATGGCATCGCACTACTTATCATGATAAGCGTTGGTATAGGATACTATATCTGACGAAATCTATATCTTATATTATGATTTGCAGCAGTTATTATTGGATTCTATCAAACTGCTAATGCTATTCACGAAGATGTTCATAATAAAATTAAAGTTTCGTCATTTGGAGTATTCACTGGAGAATCAGTTGAAAAGTTTGTAACATATTTTACGATGGCTTATGTATTCTGTTTTGTGGCATTCAATCAAACCTTTACGCTTACTTGCGACGAACTTTATCGCTATAGTAATCAAGCAATGGATGTTGTATTATTCAGGGATGAAAGAGTAAAAACATATGTATCAAGCTTTTTCCAAAGCATACCACTCACAACTATATCACACTCTGGCACATCAATCACTAACAACACCAATCAAACATGATCAATGATTCGCAATGATCTTCTCAAAAGAGGAGGAATATTACGAAATTCGCTACTATATCAAACAGTAGATCAGGCAAATGCACTAGAAGAATGAGTATGTTGACTCCTCCTCAATCAGATTAAAGTCAGATACGATAATCCTAATTTCAAATTAAGTGTCATTTTTTCTTTATATCTTCTCATGCGTCCAGCACTTGAGATCATACTTCATTTAATTTCCTATCTTAATCGACTACTATTTAGTGGTATGTTCAAGCTATGATGGTTCCGTAAATATGAAGATCGAGAAATTTCAGAAAATATTGAATAACAGTACCTAGCCTAAAAACAAAAAAAATCTATGCTAGCATAGATTTTTTAGGTATCGGTGGGATTTGAACCCACGGTTGTAAAGCTTTGCAGGCTCCTGCATTGGACCACTCTGCCACGATACCACTCGTATAACATATCATGTATAATGATGTTGACTAAGGATTCAAGCTCCCATCTACTATTGACCATCAATTACTGACTAACTAATATGTCAAGACTAGCCTATCCACTATCGTATCCAAATTTGACTGAGAAATAGGTTGTGAATATAATAGTTATTATTCATCTATATTATTTGACTTACACTTTATCACATGACAATTGATGATCTAGTACCTACTACTCAGCCAACTATCATTACTGGTGGATCACATATATGATCCCCACAACCCCCCAAACAACACCGCACTAAAAAACGTTTTACCATAATAAAAGAAATCACAATTTTTAGTAGCATTATGGTCGTCAGTGGCATTATTGGGATAGTCTTTACTAATCTAAAGCTCTTTAAGGCTACCATTATGGAAGATTTTCTTGGAATGACTCGCCAGTGACCCGCTATTCTCACACAATTGGAGACAACTCTTCATGATACGTCACGCATTATTAAGTCCCAACACAATAATCATCACTATATAGACACAAAAGATCACCTCAAAACCGCACTTGTTAGCACTAAACTCGTATTCAATACACTACCACCAGACAATAGGGTAATTGTCGAAGACCTATGAATTGATGCTCCTATTGTAGATATTCACTACTATACACCCGAAAAACTAGAAAATTGAGATTTTAAAGAAGAGTTAGAGCGTGGCGTAATTAGATATCCCAATACTGGAACTCCTGATAAGGGAAATATGCTCATTTTTGGGCATACAAGCGACTACCGATGGAACAATAATCCCTTTGGTCAAGTATTTAGAAGCATACCAAAAATGAATGAATGACATCTAATTAACATCGTATGGAACAATCAAATTCATACCTATAAAGTTGTAGCGAAAAAGGTAGTTAAACCCAAAAATGTATCACAAGTATATGCACAATATCATAATACGGAAAAACAATATCTGACTCTTGTGTGATGTTATCCAATTGGTACCGCAAGCCAAAGAATTGTATTGGTAGCAGAAAAAATAAGTAGCTCTACCATACAACCAAATACTAATGAGGTCATTCAACTTGCTCAGCACTCATGATAAATACGAGTACTACGTATCAATTTTAATGACAATTACACCATCTCCATCGCCGAGCGTAATGGTTTCGTAATTCAGTTGATTATGATCCAAAAATTCATATAGTGGAACTAGTTTATGTGCAAATTTGACTACATCATCACAAACAATTACTGATGTTGGTGACATATATGGCAATATAGTCTGTAAATAGATATGATAATTTGATTTTCTTGCGTCAATAAACGCAAAATCAATCGATGAGTCAATAACTCCACGCTCCCATCAAGCATGATTGGCGTTGATATGATGAATAGCGATATCAACCAAGTGATAAGATTCTATTGTAGACTGAATACGCTCTACGTTTGGTAGTGATCGTTCTATTCCTTGAACAATACGTCATGAACGAGATGACATAAGATAATGCATATAAAACAAACTCATACCTCGTGCACTTCCAATCTCAAGATAAGAAGATGGGCGATATGTCTTGTCTAAATCTCTCAAAAAATCACGGGTCTGTGATGTGATACAGGGTACATTATGTTGCTGACACTCTGACATGAGGTATCATAGTTGCTCTTCTCATAAAGAAATCATTCAGTAGAAACACAATAAGATAAAGATGCTATATATAGTCAAAATACCCCAAAAACATAATCCAATTCAATAGGTATTATGCAGCATCTGGATATAGTATATCCACACACGTTATTCGTCTTTGATCTTCTTTCGATCAACAGATACAGTAATGTTATAATATACACCAGATATGTTGTCATTTTACCTATTATTTTATTTTTTATATATTAAATAACTATGTCTACCAAAACAACACTCGACGAAGTGATATTGAGTGATGGTGAAGTAATTGCCCAAACATCACAATCACAAATACAGAGTAATATTACAATTGATATTGCATCAATTAGAGAGAAAAACGAAATCAAACAACACAATCGTTCTCGTAAACCCAGAGGATCTCATGATAGATCTTCACTAGGCAGTAAGTCAGATCAACCAGCTATGCCCAAGGTTTCATCATTCCTATCTCATGTTGTCCCACAAGATCATATAGTAAAACCCACATCATTTTCTAAGAAAGATACGGCATTAAGAGTGGTTCCATTGGGATGATTAGAAGAAGTAGGAGCTAATATGACTTTCATCGAATATCACGATGATATTATTATCATTGATGCGTGATTACTTTTTGCTGGATGAGAATTGTATGGTGTTGACTATCTCATACCAGATGTTTCATATCTACGCAAACATAAGAAAAAAATAAAAGCAATACTCGTAACTCACGCACACTTAGATCATATTGGTGCGCTCAAGCACATTCTTCCAGATCTTGGATGGCCAGTGGTATACTCTTCCCCACTCAGTATTGGTTTAATAAAAAAGAATCTTGAAGAAGCTAAACTCCTCCATGAGTTTAAATATAAATTTGTCAATCCAGATACTGATGTATTAAAATTTGGTTGCTTTACGGTGGAATTTTTCCATGTCAACCACAACATACCAGAATCAATGGGTATTTCAATTCATACACCAAAGGGGCTCATTGTGACCACATGAGATTTTAAGGTAGACTTCACGCCTGCTATCGATAAGCCCGCTGATCTTGCTAAAATTGCTCGTATCTGACAAGAATGAGTAAAATTGCTACTTTGTGAGTCTACTAATGCAGTCAAACCTGGTCGCACAATTTCAGAAAAAATTATTGGAGACAGTATCGAAGAAATCATTAAAGAAACAAAACAATCTCGCCTTATTTTTGCAACATTTGCATCTAATGTATGACGTATTATTCAGGTAATTCACTCTGCAGTTAAGTATAATAAAGTAGTATTTCTTGCTGGTAGAAGTATGGTAAACTACGTAGAAGTTGCAACACAATTATGATATATCAATGTTCCTAAGTGAATGGTGCGTAAAATTGGCCCAGACATTGATAGTATGCCTGACGACAGAGTCGTCATACTATGTACAGGAAGTCAATGAGAAGAATTTAGTGCACTCAAGCGTATGAGTACTGGAGACCATAAGGATGTTATCCTAAGACCAGGAGATAAAATTGTAACCTCATCAAGTCCTATTGTATGAAATGAAAAATCATTTTATAGTATGATGAACGATTTTATACGCAAATGAATTGAAGTAATCACAAACAGTGATATGGATATTCATGCATCCGGTCACTGATATGCTGAAGACATAAAGATGATGATCTCATTATTTAAACCAGAATATCTTATGCCGATCCATGGCGAACCTAGACTTCGTATGGCCAATAAGAGACTATGAGTAGAAACAGGAATCCCTGCCGAGCACGTTATCATGGTAGACAATGGAGATATTGTAGAAGTATTTAATGAATGAGTAGCCGTGGCAGACCAAAAACTAAAATTAGACACTATTATGATTGACTGAAAAGGAACATGACATTTGTCAGGAGAATTTGTTATCAAAGCTCGTAAAATTATGGCTGAAAGCTGACTTGTGAACCTTATTTTCAAAATTGACAGTATTACCAAAAATCTTGTTGGAAATATTCAAATTGAATCAAGATGATTTGTCTATAGTTCAGAAGTACGTACCGTACACACAGAAATCGTCAAATATGCTGAGAAAATGTACTATGAATGAATGAAGCGTAAAACCGACATCAAATATATCCTCAAAGACATCAGGTCAGAGCTAGAATCCTACTGCAAAAGAGCGCTGGATAGAGTACCAATGATTGTGCCAATGTATGTATACATTAATGATAACAAAGGAGAAATACATGACGACCTTTCAGCAGATGAGGCAATAGTTGGTAGTACGCTTGATGACTCTCCAATTACTAACTACACAGATAATCTCAATGAAGAAAACTAATTAAAGGAATCATTGAACACATAAAACCAGTCTATACACTGGTTTTTTATTTTTTCTTATGATTCCAGACACAAATGATGCTATCTTTATCGGGTAAATTTACAGTATCAAGTATACTCTTAATTTGGTTGAGAAAAGATGGTCTAAATTTATGAGTATAAAATCATTGTAATTTATGTTCTCTACAGTGGTTTTCTACAGCCACACAAACCTGCTTAACAAAACTATTCACGCTTACTGCATCCGCTCTAAATATTTTAGACCATTCTACTCACGTATTTGATCACTGCATTGTTCTAATCATCAAATCCATCTTCTTATCAAAATTATATACAGGATTTCTTTTTTTCAGTTTAGACTTAAACCACTGTATATATGTTTCTGTAGTTTTAATAACTGGGAAAATATCATTATTTACAAATAAACTCAGTAAAGGATCATCCTCTACTCGTCAGTCAATACTCACAATCTTAGTATCATTATTGTATACTAGCTCAAGATGTGACATTTTCTGACCAGGAAAACCATCCATATCCTCGCCAATATATTTCAGTAAAACATCAGCATAAGGACGCAATAATGATCCTGGGGAAATAGATTGCAAACTACCTACTCACTCTTTTTGGTAAATATCATATGTTTGTCTAAGTAATCTTCAATCACACTTTCATTCCATTTGGGCATTTATTTTATTAAACAAATCCTCAAAAGTGTTTGTTTCTATAGATAACATCTTAGTTTTATCTTCAATACTTTCAATGTCCATGACCTGATCGGACAATTGCAGTCTTTTTTGATCTTTTTTAGGACTTAATGATGATTCTATCTCACATAAATCATTAAATTGATGCTCAAGATAATCTCTTTCATTATCACTCAAGCTACATTTATATTGATGTGTAATTTTATCTAAAATCATACTCAAAATAGCAGCATAAACTGTCTTTATTCAAATATCTTTTCAGATCATCTCTTTCTTTATCTTATAGTAATTCTTGAGTCCTCGCTTGTCAATATCAGTACAAATCCAATACAGTTTATCTTTTGATACCTTTAAGTCATTTAAACCAATCTTATGCACTAATGTCCGACTTGATAATCAAAAGTAGTCCAGAATTCTTTTCCTAATTTTTTCTTCTCTAGGTGTCACATCTATAATTTCGGCACTAGAATTCTCACTGATTAGCTGTCTAGTATCGCTTTGAGTCTGCTGTACTAAAACTTGATTAGCAATAACTTCTCTTTTAATTCTTGATTTTCTTATTCAGTGTTCTCCTTTAACTGCACGTACATGCTGCAAAATCATCCCCTTACATAAATAACTATTCTCAAATTCTTGTAAATATCCATCAATAAGCATTTTATTACTGATCGTTCTATCTTGATTGATTTTTAACAGAATCCGCTTTTTTAGAGACTTAATTTCCGTCTTTATTTTATTAGTAGCTTCAAATTCTGCAGATAGGTTATCTGTATTGCTATCCAAAATCAAATCATCCGAAGATAATCATGCTGTACTATTTCAACTCCTCAAACAACTCAACAGCTGATCCAATAGCTGCACATTTATAGTACAAAATATCCAAAAAACTCGTACTTCTCTAGGTGGCAAATGAGCAAAATATGGATCAATATCATCTGCTATCTCTTTAAGTAAATCTTCTGGAAGACGGTCCACATCCATCGAATCCAATAAACAATATATCTCATACTTTTGCTCTTGAATTTGCTTAAGTTGTTTGAGATTCAAAATCACTTCCTGACTTCTTTGAAGCATTTCATCAGAAATCTGAGTCTTTTCATTTATTAATTCATGCTTTAAGTACGACTCAAAGTCAGCCAAATTTCTTTCAGTAGTAAAAGAAGTTTCTAATGGTGAACATTCTGGACTTCTTATTGGTTTTCACGCATCATTGTATCGTATTGTAGAATACTGATTGAATATTTCTCTATGAAGTAGATGTAGCTGTCATATAGAAGTACTCAAAATGAGAGATTTGGTAAGATTATGATATCCTGAAATAGCCTCATCCATGTTTTTTAGCTCAGGATACACATCTCAAACTTTTTGTAAAATTGATAATAAGTGGTGTTGATTCTCATTTGGCCACTTATACCAAGGATTAAAAAAGAAGGACTGATAAATTGCATATTTTACTTCAAAAAGATCCCCCATAAGATCTTCAAAAAATCTTGCTTTATGAGCTTTCTCTCTCACTACTTCAAAGTCTGGTACTATTTCTCAAACTTGCTGAGCAACTAAATTTTGTGACATATTTACTTAATTACAAAACAATAATTACGCCATATCTAAGAATAAAGACATTTATTTCAATACAATTTTTAAAAAAGTAAATATTTTTAATACATAGTTCTAATAATGATAACTCCTCCCTTGTATGATCTGCTGCACACGATAAATCTGTTCAATCAATACCAACTTAGCTAAACCATGAGGCATCGTAATCTGACCAAATGCAATTCTTCATTGAATATGAGAGTTTAGCAGCGGTTCATCCAATCCATATGGTCATCCAATAATAAAACGTACATGATGATCATGTTTGGGAATTATTGCACCAAACTCGTGTGTTGTTAGTTGCTTTCACTCTTTGGACATAAGATAGGTAGCAATGGATTTCTTAGCAAGTTGATCAATTATGAGCTGTGTCTCTGCGGCGACAATCTGTTCACGAGTGCCATATTTCACAGGCTTGAGATCAATAAGACTAACATCCGTCCCCAGACGTTTGACATACTCAGCAAGCGCAGAACTAAAATGTTTGTCAGAATCACTAATTGCTATAATCTCAATTTTCATGGATATACAAAGAAACAAAGGATCAGGTTGAAAAGATCATCAAAAATAATACACTAAGTGATATATTATATCTTTTCTATTACTTTTTTCTACTATGAAATTATTGTCAATTATTACCTGTGATGATGGTCGTACTCTCAAGCGCATCTGTCAGTGACTTATTAAATCATGAGCCTGTCAGCGCATTCTTGTTTCTAACTACATTCATAGTTATGAAGCTAATCATACGAAATGATTACAGAAAACTCAACATAAGTTAATTCAGATTCATTTTGAAGAACCATGAACACTGACCACAATGCTTGATAAACTACTTCCAAATTGGCAAAAAGATCACCGAATACACGAAACAATATCACGACCTATCCATCAATAACTTTATTATACATATAAAATTTATATGCATCACTTAATAAAAGGATTTACACTTATTGAATTATTAATTGTCATTATAATTATTAGCACACTAGCAGTAGCATTAATACCAAGAGTAAGATCCATTCAAGAACAAACTCGTATACGTGCAGCCAATATTTATATGAAAGATTTTAATAATGCAATAACAATGGCTCGTATCAATAACCCTCAAACCTTACTAGCTATTACGCAAAATTGATGTAGTGATTGTGCTTGTAGAGCAGAATCTGATCTTCGCAATCTACCAACCAATCACACCTGTAGAACAAATTGGAATCATGCATTACAAAGAATTGAGATTGCTGCCGGTCTACAAAGTGGAGCACTTCAACACCTTCAACAAGATCCTCGATGATCACCATATCAACTTGATCAAAATGAATGAGAAACACGAGCTCATAATAATGAATGTATAAGAGATTCATTCTTTTCAGCTGGACCAGACGGGTCAAGAAGCAATATATCAGACAATATCTATCTTGTTACTGCACCCACTTTCTGCCCATGAGCATATTAGCACTATCAGCACTTAATTATTACTTACTCGACTATCTCCTTATATTATAACCATCATCATGGCATCACTCAAATCCAAATATCCACTCATTATCGGAAAAGATCAATCAGTTCTAAGGACAATATGTACTCCGATCACTGATATTACTCCCACCATCCACAAACTCGCCAAAGCAATGGAACTACTCGTACATGAGTATGATTGAGTATGACTTGCTGCTCCTCAACTATGATACACCATTAGAATGATAGCCACAACTCAGCGAAAAATCATTAAATGACAATACAAACTCAAATCTACGATTATCATGATTAATCCAGAAATTATATCGCATAGCGATAGCACTCAGCTTGATGAGGAAGGGTGCCTATCTTTGCCATGAATGTTCGGTCAAGTTAGTAGATACAAGCAAATCACCGTACAGTATACGACTGTAAAATGATCGAATACAACACTCCAACTTTCTGATCTTGATGCGATTATTGTACAACATGAAATTGATCATCTTGATGGTATATTATTTATTGACAGATGTGCAAAAGTTACTACCAAATCAGTACTAACATAATCGATGATATGACGAATATCTAGTTTTGCTCTATCATACACTTAATTATCTATTTTTTTCTTATATGCTTCTTGCTTCCCTATGATGTATCCTATTATATTATAGAATTATTGCATCTCAAGATCTGATCGTCTGACTATCAATCATTGTGATGGGTGTTGTGTGGTCTGCCATACGCCACTATAGTCAATACAAATGATATCACAATATCATTAATGTCTGTTGTGAACTTATCATCCTGTGAATAGTATTGAGTGATATTAGTAGTCTCGTATCACTATATCATCCATTTTCACTCGCCTATTTACATATATTTTCCTCACATCGATACTTGTTACCTCCCATCATGCGATGGTGTGTATGATGATGTATTCTTTTGTATGTTGGTGAACTTTGGATACAAAATCATCGTTCCTCAATACTGACTCTACAATGACGACTTATTAACCTCATAAGCATTATTTGAACAATTGGTATTATATGATACTGATACCTGCCAATCTCTTATATTTCATGAGTAGAATGACAACACAATGGTATACTACACGATCAAACTATTATTGAATGACAGTGACAAACTGGCGATGTTATTATGATTTTTTTAGAATCATTCTCATTTGACAACTCTAGACTTGTTGGTTGATCCAATCCAATGCTTTCATGATTTGATACAATCGCAGCACAAGGAACCTACTTCGCTTCGATGATTAGTAATGGCTGTAGCTCAGATGCATGACATATCGCAACATTAGCATGAGCATGGCCTCGACACTCATCACTTGATGATTGATGATATTATCACAACCACTCAACACCATATCCATGACTTGCTCATGTCTTCAATAGACACTGATATGATACAATATTTATTAGTACAGCTCCTCTATCTTTTTTGAATCAAAGAGACTTTTTAGTCAAAAACTGATTTAATACTCTTATAGATTATAATCATTTTAGTTGATCAACACTATATGGATGATTTAAAACTGCTCCTGATGCAGACCTCTATCAAAACATTATTGACACTCTTGATACATGATCTTGAGTTCATCAATTTATTGTTGGACAAACCATGTCCACCCATCTCCCCTACGACACACCCTACTGATCTACCAAAGAGCAAGCTCGAAACTATGCAGACGACGCACTCAAGCAATTTTATGATACACTTGTAGATAAGGGCTTTTTTGAACAATGAATACTAGTACTTATCTCGGATCATAGAAAATTTGATCCACTCACTCAATGAGAACTACAACAACGATGACAAACTGCACATGGAAAAATTATTTGAGCGATCATATGAAACAATATTACACCACAAATATTTTCTGGACCAATACAACATATTGATATCTATCACACACTAGCTCATCGTTTTTCTTCATGATCAACCATTAGTAGCATTTACTACAATAACCCCCTCACGCAAACTATTCAAAGGGATCGAACTATTCGCTATTGTCCATTTGTTGATAATCAATTACATATTACAACGCCCTCATGATCATACTATCAACATGACCCCTGACTACCCCAAAACATTAGTCAGATCATCAACAATCACATATGAACAAATCACTTATCTGGTGAATCATGATCACGACGACATAAAGCACAAAGACTTTTTAGTAGTCAACAATCTACTCCATCCAAACCCCCGATTCAACTTGTAGGACACAGGGGAGGTAGTGCAAGTGGACAAAATACAATACAATGAATTAGATCAGTAGCATGATGATGAGTTCGTGCAATTGAAATTGATGTCGCAAGAACTAAGGATAATATCTTGTTACTTACCAACGGCCATACATCCAATATCAAATGTAGCATCCCATTGAGTGGCTTTATCAACCAATACTCTTGATCATTCCTCATCAATCACTGCACCGATAAGGATGGTGATCCACTACATACGATTTATGAAGTACTAACAAAAATTGCATGACTATTTGACACTATCTTTCTTGAAGTAAAACTCAGCGATACAGAATCGGAACAACATATTCGTATAGTAGTAGATACACTACAAGATGCTATCGTCAGCACACGTACTACGAATGTTGTGTCTGTCATTAGCTATCATAGTGGACTCATGAAACTACTACATGACGAATATCCTGCACTTTCATTATGACAAGATAGTTACACAAGCGATGATGTCTTTTCTATCCAAGACACAAGATTTAACTACTTTCTCACAGAAAAATCAACCTATCGTCAGCAACATATTTCTCATGCCCATCGTCATAACATACCCTTTGTTGTCTATACAATCTCCTCCAAAGAGGAGCTCTATCAAGCAATTGCATATTGAGCAGATATGGCTCTGGTGAGCGATATAGCTCAAGCACAACAACGATTGCGTGAGCGAAAACCATAATCTATAGATGTCATAAAATATGTAGTATGTCAATCATATTTCATCCCCAGAGAGGGGATTTTTTGTATCCTTGACACAAACACACTATAATGAGTAAGAGGTAAAAACTATCAAATGCTGACATAATCAGGCAATAGTTACACTCGTTTGTTGAATCCTCTTATCTTTTTATCTATATGTAGATCTGTCAATGAAATATACAAAACTACTATGAATCAGCCTCATATACGCCATATACTGTATACAGCCCACAATAGCAGCAACCGGTACTATTGCATCTACCGCATCATGATCAACCACATCATTATATGACAAAATTGCCACAAGGTCAGAATTTATGCAAAAATTAAAAGAAAAGGATCAAAAAACACTCCTTGAACTATATAATAAATGAACAAGCTTGGATGAGATTGATCTTGGTCAGACGCAGGCAGAAATTGAAGATATCAATACACAGTTACAAAACATTTCCTCAGAATTTAATCAGCTATCTGACCAACGCCAAGATATTAATGCAAAATACAATGAAATCAAAGAAACAATGAGGCAGGTAGTAGAACAATCACAAACAACAAAAGCAACTATCGATGATCGTATTGGAAAAATAAGACTCTATACAAAAAGTTTTATCGAGTTACAAAAAGAAACAGAACAAGTCAAAAATGAAATCGAAGATGTCAAAGCATTACTTGTAAGATTTGCAACAGTATTATATAGACTTAATAACGAATATTACGACAAAAACATGGAAATTGACCAAGTCAAACTACTTGTTAAGTCAGAAAATATCGCCAATACTCTGTCGTCAGAAGAATTAATTAAAATTCTTACATTTAGGTTTGATCAACTGATTGCCCTCATGCAAGATAAGCAAACAGAGCTTACAAAGCGCCAGGAAACTGTTGATTCCTTTAGGGTCAAATATAGAGATGAAATTAGTCAACTACGTGATGAAGTAGAGCTTCTCAATCAACAGAGAACATACCTACTTGAATTCCTAAATCTTTATCGTCAAGATAAATTAAAACTCAATGGAGAACTATGAATTTTGGCAGAAGATAAAGAAGAACTTCTCCAAACACTGAGACAAAAAATGCAAGAATCATATCAATGATCATCAAATCCAACTACTACGAAGCAGCTTAATCAACTTGTTGATCATAAAGATATTGAATGACCCAATTATCTATCACGACCAGTACTTCCAATCTATCAAATTATAGGATCGTATAATGATGAGCACTATCGTGACTACTATTGACCAGATAATCTTGGAATTGATATCTCCGCAGCCCAATTTACACCTGTCTATAGCCCATGACCATGAATTGTACATCAGGTACAAAATAGGGACTGAATTAGTTTGAACTGGATAATCATTACACACCCCTGATGATATACTTCACTCATCACATCTCTAAATAAAATCATCGTCAAAGAATGAGAAACAGTACATAGATGACAGCTTATTGGATCAAGTGGCTGAGAACCAGGAACGAGAGGAGCAGGATTTGCATCTCCTGGACCTAAAGTACACTTTGAAGTATATAAAAACGGTAAATCGATCAATCCATTGTCCGTATTGGATCTAAGTGTTATCCAAAATCGTAATGCTGTACCAATCGAATTTGAAATTAAGTATCTGACAGACAGAGCTAGTAGACAAATCGATCTAAGTGATGTCAAAATAATGCCAGGTACAACACTAAATGAAAGAAGAGCACAATATCTCAACCAATATGGATATGGTGAATTTGCAAGATTAGCTCTATGGCAGGATGCTGCTGCCGAACAGGCTATTGATATTGATCTTGGAATATGTATTGCCACAGCAGAAAGTAGTATGTGACGCAATCTTTCATCAGCATGGAATGTTGGTAATGTAGGAAATAATGATCGCGGTGATCGTATTGATTTATGATCTGCACTTGAGTGAGCATCACTCATCTTCTATGCTCTTAATAATGAATATTTATGACGTCGACATACGATCTATAAACTCTCATGATATGGCAACAAAGTATGACCAATCTACGCATCTAGTGAAATCAATTGGCAAAGAAATGTCATGAAGTGTCTCACCTCTATCAAAGGCTACCGAGTACCTGAAGAATATCCTTTTAGATTGATGAAATAATTGTCTTTGTGACATCTACCACATGCCTAAATCTATCTCCATGAAGCATCACTCATCAAAAGTATCTGGTTACTACGATGATCATATTGACGGCATTAACACGTTGCATCTCACGTAGGATGATCTGGCCTGCTCCGACCTCACCATCATCATTCCACGATTCAACAATCGATCAGTCAGCCACCTTAATTCTCCAAGCATAGGTGTTGTGAGTTGCATTGCGGAAATATTTATCTTTTTTAAGCTCACTGATCCATGATTTGTGAGCTTTTTCGTCATTGATATAATCTGCAACTGCAGTATATTTACTTCCTCTATCCTCAATACAATTACGTAAGATAATACATTGATTAATGGTAGTTTCTGGTTGAGGAAATAGTGGTGCTGGAATACGATTCATATTACTCTTTTAACCAAATTACTGATCGAAACAAACAAAAATCCCAACCGAAGCCAGGATTTATTTATTATTAATTTACGCTGTATTCTTCTTTCTTCTACCTTTCTTTGATTTAGTAGGTTCGAGACTGGTTCATTCTCTAAGAGAATACATACCATTGTCATCCTTATTGAATCTCTCTTTATGCTTATGTAAATTCAGAAGTATTGTACTTGGACTACACATTTTTTCTTTAAGAACATTTTGTGTTAATTCCTTAATTGTCATAGGACGACCATACTCATGAAGAATTCTCACTAAAATATCAGCAACGATACCACCTTGATATCACCATGATTTAAGACCATAGATACCAAGACCCATATTTACAAAAGTCTGATTAGATTTGACCATTTCATTATGCACTGTATTTACTTTGACAGGTTTTTTGGGAAAAAACTCCATCACTTTAGTTGCCATTTCTTGATAATGCATTGGCTTACCAATAACATTAAATACATGCATAATTTTGTCTTTGATTGTTTTAGGGTTAACAGATTTGAATGTATTTAATCACACCTTACCATCAAATATTGAAGCTCCCCTAATTGCAGAAAATAGATTCATATAGAACTGATTTTGCTTGAGATACTTAACATTAGGATATTTGGCACTATATGTTTTCTTGAGAATGTCTACATATTCGATCATATTCGAAGCAGAACCCTGAGACTCAAAATAATGAACAACATCAGAAGAAATAATCGTAATTAATGTTTCATACAATGGATCCATATAAAAGCTTTTGTGGAGAAGCTTGTTCCTTCTCAGATGAGTAATAGTAAAATCTGACATTAATATGAGTTTCACTTCTGCTGGAGAAAACATAGTTAACCCGCTATCAACCACTCTTTTTACAAGATCACCCTCTAACATTAAACCACCATTATCATCAAGAATCTGCGTAGCCTGCTCGATAAGATTAAGATATTTATCATTACCTACAATCAATCTCCTAAAGCGCATCAACGCTTGAGACTCAATCTGTCTAGCTCTCTCTCTTGTCATATTGAACTCTTGACCAATTCTTTGCAATGGTATTTCTTGACCATTAGTTGAAAGACCAAACTTTTTGAGCAATACAAGTTGCTCTTTCGGCTTACAATATTGGAGAACATCAGCTAAGTTTGTAACACTCAAGTCTACTTTAAGCTGCTTATCGTCCAGTTTTGTATCAAACGTCATATGATATAATCAAAAGAATAAAATTACTACAACTTAGCACATTTTCTATAGTAGAAATTACAGATTTCACTGTCCTTGTCAAGCCATTTTTTGCCAAAGCGCGTCAGATGATTCATAACGATAGATACGATATTCTCACGGGCGCATATCACCCAACTGAAATGGACCAAACGCTATTCTCTTGAGTTCAATAATATCATATCATAGGACAGAAAGCATCTTGCGAATATGACGGTTCTTTCATTCCTCTAGCACAATCTCTACTCATCAAGAAATAATACGTATCATCGCACAAGACAAAGACACCGATACTCCTGTATCTGGATCGGAGTATAATACACCGCTCAATGCCTGCTGAGCATGACTAGGATTTCGCTGTTGTTTGAGACGAACATGGTAGACTTTTTGATGCTGATAACGAGGATGTCACAACTGATGTACCAGTGATAACTCATCAGTCAACAAAAGCAAACCACAGCTATTCTTGTCTAATCTTCCAATTGGGTAATATGTGCTTTTCCAGTCAGATGGAGTAATATCAAAAATCGTATCATTATGTGAGTCTGACTTAGAAACGGTATATCATTCTGGCTTATAGAATAAAACCAAATGCACAACACGTCTATCAATCTGAGACACCACACCCGAATACCCCAATGATACAATAAGATACTGATCTCAAGGAGTCACCTGAACAAGAAAATTATCTACCACTACACCGTTCAGCATTATTTCACGCTTCTGAATTAAATCAGTCAAGGTACGACGTGCTAGTCAGTGAATTTGTTGTAAATATGTCAAAAGTTTCATAAGAGTACTATACTGATTCATGAGAGTTTTGCGAGAAAAAAATCTTATTACAAGAATAAGATTTTACTATATCTTCAGTCAATAGATGATTAATCTATTGATTATGTGCAATACGGCATACTACTGCACTAACACTGCATCAATATACCACCTATTCTTATTGCTTCAAATAGGAGTACAAGTAAATACTGTAAGATGTGAAATATTTGAACGCGATTTGAGAATCCGTGTATCAGTTGATGCAATTTCATAAGAATTATGAACTTTATATATAAACTGAGTAAACTTCTGTGGAGATGTTGTCTTTATATTACGGTCCCATCATCTATTTGATGTTTTTTCTTTAGATAATGTTGGAGCATTCTTTCTGTATACCATTATCTCATCTCATATATTTAGTAATGGTAATGAGGTAAAAATAGTCTTAAATAATCCATCATCTGCCTTAAGATAGCTACTATGTCATGCAATAATCATATTACCAAATTCTCAAGCATTGGCACTAAGTGGATAATGTACAACTCATTTTTTCAAATATGGATTAATCTTAATATTTCACCCATTAACTAATGTGGACCAGTCACTTGTCTCTTCTGGAATATCGCCTATAGGAGCAACAATACCCAAACTTGGAACAACGATCCACTGCTGTACTGTATCAAGATTGATTTGATTGCGTATATCCTGTGGAATACGAGCAATCCAGTCATCAAGAGTCATTGTAGCAGCAACATCAGCTGTGACAGGTTTGATCCAGTCAGCCATTTGGGTTTCTACTTTTGGATTAGATTTTACAGTCACTCATTTCTTCTGTAGAGCGATCTCTGGAGTACCAGTATCTAGCAATCTTTCTGGTATTACAAATGTTCTGGGGGGACGAGTATATTCTTCCTGTCTCATAAGTAAACGGTCAAGCGGTTTGCGGCGCTTAGATACAGTTGGTGTAGGTTGAGATACAGTTGGTGTAGGTTGAGATACAGTTGGTGTAGGTTGAGATACAGTTGGTGTAGGTTGAGATACAGTTGGTGTAGGTTGAGATACAGTTGGTGT
>Ga0075154_10000662_pt1 | contig 27773 bp, 22 predicted proteins | sample JI71714BDNA_FD_70965 | JGI IMG/M metagenome (GOLD analysis project Ga0075154, IMG submission 70965) | Wastewater effluent complex algal communities from Wisconsin, to seasonally profile nutrient transformation and Carbon sequestration -... | ecosystem: Engineered > WWTP > Effluent > Algae...
CCTGCTATCGGCTGCGATCCGCGCCGGATGCCGACTGGCGATCCGCATCAGCGAGAAGATCTAGCTTCGGGCCTGCGGTTGCGGCCCACGACAGCCGCGCCTAGCATGCGGCTCGGCCGCCGGGCGTGGCCTTCAGCCTGTTTGCGAGGATCACATGAAGCGTCGCAATTTCCTTATCGGGGTCGCGGGATTTGCCCTGCTTAGCGCATGCGGCACAGCGCCAGCGGCTGACGCGCCCACGGCGATTGCAAAGCCCGCCGCCGCCCCTGCAATTGGAACGTGGGGCTTCGACATTGCCGGCATGGACCGCAGCGTGCCTGCAGGCGTCGACTTCGCGAAATACTCCGGCGGAACATGGTTGAAGACGACGCAGATTCCGGGCGACCGCACACGCTGGGGCGCATTCGACGAATTGCGCGAGCAAGCCGACATTCACGTGATCGCGCTGGTGGCCGAGACAACCGCAAAGGGTGGCGCGCCGGGCACGGATGAACAGCGCATCGCAGATTTCTATGCGTCCTTTGTCGACACAACTGCGATCGAGTCCAAGGGTCTCAAGCCGATCCAGCCGTTGCTGGCTGAGATCAACGCCGCGAAGACCCCGACCGAACTGGCGCTGATCGCGGCACGTCCGGGATCACCGGTTCCCTCGCCGCTGAACTGGGGCGTGGCGCCGGACCAGAAGAACCCCGACATCTATGTGCTGTCGGTGAACCATGGCGGGCTCGGCCTGCCCAACCGCACATTCTACCTCGGCGCAACCGCCAAGCCCGAGATCATCGCCGGCTACAAGGCGCATGTCGCGAAGATGCTGTCGCTGGCGGGCGTGGCGGACGCCGACGCGAAGGCCAACGCGATCCTCGCGCTGGAAGTGAAGATCGCCGAAAAACACTGGCTGCCCGAGCAGCTGCGCGAGCGCGACAAGACCTACAACCCGATGACGCGCGCCGAGCTCAAGGCTGCAGCGCCGACCTACCCGTGGGACGGCGCATTCGAGGCAGGCCTCGTGGGCGCAGCCGACCGCGTGATCGTGCGCACGCCGGACGCCATAGGGCCGCTTGCGGCGATCTGGGCGGAAACTCCGATCGACACGCTGCGGGCCTATGCGACCTATCACGCGCTTCGTCGCGCTGCCGATGTTCTGCCCAAGGCGTTCGACGAGGAAGTGTTCGCCTTCTTCGGAAAGACGCTGAACGGACAGCCCGAACTGCGCGCGCGTGACAAGCGCGCCATCGCGGCGCTGAACGGAGCGATGGGCGAGGCCGTCGGCAAGCTTTATGCGGCGAGGCATTTCCCGCCAGAGTCCAAGGCGCAGATGCTCGAACTGGTCGAAAACCTGCGCGCCGCCTACGCCCAGCGCATCAAGTCGCTCTCATGGATGAGTGAAGCCACGAAGGTGCAGGCGCTGGAGAAGCTGGCGCTGTTCAAGCCGAAGATCGGCTATCCCGACAAGTGGCGTGATTACTCCGCGCTGACCATCGTGAAGGGCGACGCCTATGGCAACGCCCAGCGCGCGGCCGAATTCGATGCGCGTCGCAGGGCGGTTCGCCTCGGCCAGAAGACCGACCGCGATGAATGGAACATGACGCCTCAGACGGTGAATGCGTCATACAATTCGGTGTTCAACGAGATCACCTTCCCGGCCGGCATCCTGCAGGCGCCGTTCTTCGATCCCAATGCAGACCCGGCCGTGAACTATGGCGGCATCGGCGCGGTGATCGGCCACGAGATGGGCCATGGCTTCGACGATCAGGGCGCGAAGTCGGATGGGCGCGGCATCCTGCGCGACTGGTGGGGCGAGGATGATGTGGCGCGATTCAAGGTGCTGACGGATCAACTGGCCGAACAGTATTCAGGTTTCGAGGCGCTGCCGGGACTCAACGTCAACGGCCGCTTCACGCTCGGCGAGAACATCGGCGACAATGGCGGGCTGCAGGTGGCGTACGAAGCCTACCGCATCTCGCTTCGCGGCAAGGAAGCGCCGGTCCTCGACGGCTTCAGCGGCGACCAGCGCTTCTTCCTCGGCTGGGGACAGGTGTGGCGCGGCCTGGTGCGCGACGAGGCGCTGCGCGTGCTGATCGCCACCGATACGCATTCGCCGGCTTACTTCCGCACCATCGGCCCCGTGCGCAACATGGAGAGCTGGTACAAGGCCTTCGGCGTGAAGCCGACCGACCCCTACTACCTGCCGCCCGAGAAGCGCGTGCTGATCTGGTAGATGGTCAGTGCTGGTGGCCGCCGCGACCGCACATCAAATGCGCGTCGCTCGCCATCCACATCAGCTTGACGCCCGGCGACCATGTCAGCGACCGCTCGCCATCGCTCCACACCACCTGCGTCGGGCCAGGCTCGGGCTCCATGTAAGGCAGGCGATGAACGGCGCCGCGCAGTGTGACCAGCACATCGAGGCCGTTGCCTGTCAGGTCGAAGGCGAGCTCAAGCTTGGTTCCGTCTTCACACTGAAACGCAGAGCCCGATTCGCGAGCGGGTTTCATGCCCTGCGGTAGCGCTGCTGGCGCAAGCAGGACAGCAACCATGGCCAGCGTGACGCACCGACGAATGCGGAAATGAGACATGAAGGCCCCCTGCTCTGAGCGATCAGACTGCGTGATGCCGCACGCGTCAGCAAGGCCTGTGGCGTCTCGGGGATTACCCGGCAGGTGAAAACGCGGGATTCGTGCTAGACTGGGCACTCGATACGCGACTTTGCGCCACCAGAAGGAGCGATCATGAAGTCCACTCTTGCTGCATCGCTGGCGATTCTCCTCGCCGCCTCCACCGCAATGGGCTCGCCTGCACGTGCAGAATCGGACCGCAAAACTGACCTCGTCACGCTGAACGGCACAAGCGTCGATCTCATGCGCCTGCGCCACGATTTTGATGGCGTCTGGGTCATCGACAATCAGAACATTCTCTATCGCGACGATGTGCGGGACTATTATCTGGTGACGCTCGACAATGCCTGCCCGACGCTGGACATCCGCAGCCGGGAGTTCAGCTTCCATCCTGCGTGGTCATGGCAACTGCGCGCGAACTTCTCCTACGAAGTGCGCCCGAACGCCGGCTCGCCATGCGATGTCAGCAGGATCGCGCAGATCGACGATGACAAGGCCGTTGCCCTGCGCGATGCCGCGCAATGGCGCGTCTGGCGCTAGCGCTTACTCCGCAGCCTGGGCGGCAGCTTCCTTCGCAGCGCGGACCACGGCGGCGCGGGCTTCGACCTGGGCAACGATGCGGTCGATCATCTCGGTGTTGGAGACCTTGTGGTCGGGCTTGCCCGACACATACATCATGCCGGCGTCCTTGCCGCCGCCGGTGAAGCCGAGGTCGGTCATGGTCGCCTCGCCCGGGCCGTTGACAACGCAGCCGATGATCGAGAGGGAGATCGGCTCCTGGATATGGGCGAGGCGCGCTTCAAGAGCTTCAACCGTGCGGATCACATCGAAGCCCTGACGCGCGCATGAAGGGCACGAGATGATGTTGACGCCGCGCGTACGCAGGCCAAGCGATTTCAGGATTTCGTAGCCTGCCTTGATCTCTTCGACAGGCTCAGCCGAGAGCGACACGCGGATCGTGTCGCCGATGCCCGCCCACAGCATCGAACCGATCCCGATGGCAGACTTTACAGTTCCGGTGCGCAGGCCGCCTGCTTCGGTGACGCCTAGGTGGAGCGGCGCGTCGGTGGCTTCGGCGAGCTGGTGATAGGCGGCGACCGTCAGGAACGGGTCCGACGCCTTCACCGAAATCTTGTACTCGTGGAAGTCGTTGTCATCGAGGATGCGCGCGTGATCGAGTGCGCTTTCGACCATCGCCTCCGGGCATGGCTCGCCATACTTCTCGAGCAGATGCCGCTCGAGGCTGCCGCCATTGACGCCGATGCGCATCGAACAGCCGTGATCCTTGGCCGCCTGGATCACTTCCTTCACGCGCGCGACGGAGCCGATATTGCCCGGATTGATGCGCAGGCACGCTGCGCCAGCCTTGGCCGCCTCGATGCCGCGTTTGTAGTGGAAGTGGATGTCGGCGACGATCGGCACTTTCGCGGCGCGGCAGATCTCCGGCATCGCGGCGGTGGACTCTTCGTCCGGGCACGACACGCGGACGATGTCGGCGCCGGCCTCTTCCAGTCCCCTGATCTGCTCGATGGTGGCCTTCGCGTCCGACGTCGGCGTGTTGGTCATCGACTGAACGGTGATCGGCGCGTCGCCGCCGACCAACACATTGCCGACGCGGATCTGGCGCGACTTGCGCCGCGTGATCGTGCGCCAGGGGCGGATGTGATTGATGTCGTGGCTCATGGGCACCTGTCCGGTTGGGCCGTGGGCGACATTTGGCGCTTTAGCGCTGGCCCGTAAAGACGAAGGCCGCACGACAGGACGTCGCGCGGCCTTCCATGTTCAGGAATTCCGCAAGCATTACCGGCCAAAAACTACTGGGCGGGAGCAACAACCTGGTCCGGATAGGCGTCCAGCGCGGGATCGCGCGGCGGCGGAGCGACGGGTTCTGCAGGCGTGGTCGTAGCAGCCGGAGGCGTCGCCGGCTGCTGGGCAGGCGGGCGCGGCGTCGGGCGCGGTTTGGCCGGAGCGGGCGTAGCGCCCGTCGGGGCCGGAATGGGGCCGGTGACGGCGGAGATGGACGGATCGGTCTCGACAACCGGCGGGGCCGGCGGCGCGATCGGCTGGCGCTGGGCTGCAAGGTCAGCGCTCTGCGTGTAGACCGGGCCGCCTTCGGCCTGCAGCAGGCCGAGCGACTGGTCGCCGAGGCGCCATTCGAAAGCGGTGCCGTCGTCAGCAGAAACGGTGAAACCTTCGCCCACGCGGACGATGAAGAACTCGCCAGCGTTGTAGGGGCGGTGAACGTACTTGTCGCCCTTGGCTGAGCGGACTTCCAGCATGCCGCGCTTCAGGGCGACGATACGAAGCTGCGGCGAGACCGGCTCTACGGCGGCAACGGCGGGAGCGCCGCCGGCGGCGGTCGAAGCAGGCGTGGCAGGCGCTGGCTTGTCGCCCGTTGCAAACACGACGACGGCGCCGGCGACAGCCAGACCGACGACCAGCAGGCCAAGCACGGGGACGGCCAGCGGCAGCTTGCGCGACTTGGACGTGGCCGGCGGGGCAATCTCGGGTTTTTCCGGGTCTTTCAGGATGGCGGCGCATTCGCGCAGGAAGCGGTCCAGCGTGTCCTGCTCGTTCAGGCCCAGATAGCGGGCGTACGAGCGGATATAGCCCTTGGCGTAAACAGGCGCGCCCAGCAGGCCCGGCGTCATGTCTTCGATGGCGCGGAGGTGGCTGAGGTGGACGCGGGTCTCGCGGGAAACATGCTCCAGCGTATAGCCAGCGTTTTCGCGGGCGGTGCGGATAACCTCGCCAATGCGCTGGGCGGGTGCATCGACGGGAGCGACGAATTCGGGATCGTTGTCGGTGACGACGCGCAGGTGCGTGGCGGCGCGGCGCGGCTTGCCCTCGCCTTCGTCCTTCACTGATGGCGAAACTGTGGCGGCGCCCGGCGCCTGCGCTTCAGCGTGATCCGCCTCCGCGGCGGCAACGGCAGAGACCGTTTCATCGGTCGGCACAGTGGGGTTCGTATCGTCTTTGGCCACGCCGCTCATTTGTTTGTCCGACACGGGAAGGCAAATCCTGAAGACAAGCCTAACCGCCTTACGCCCGCCGCCCTAACAGATGATTACGAAGTTAAGGGCTCGACTCTACTGCTACAACCTAAATCTTCAGGCCGAACTCATCCACGACACTTAACATTGCGTTACGTATCGACTGTTCGCCGCCGTCGAGAGCCGCTTGCACGCGGGGCGCCAGCCTCTCCATTTCGACGGAACGGATCAGCAGCTTGATCGGCGCGATGCGCGAGGCCTGCATGGATAACCTGCGATAACCAATGGCGACGAGCGCGAGCGCCTCCAGCGGACGCCCCGCCGCCTCGCCGCAGACGGTGATCGGCAGTTCGGCCTCGTCGGCGCGCTGGCGCATGCGCTGCAGCAGGCGCATCGCCGGCCGGCTGAGCAGGTCATAACGCCCGGAAAGCCGCGCATTATCGCGGTCAGCGGCGAAGAAGAACTGCATCAGATCGTTCGTTCCGATCGAGAGAAAGTCGGCCTTTCCCTTGAGGCTGTCGATGGAGAACGCCAGCGAGGGCGTTTCGACCATCGCACCGACTTTCAGCTTGTTGGGCAGGTCGCGGCCGAACTTGATCGCCCATTCCATTTCGCTGTCGACAAGACGGCGGGCGGCCTCAAACTCCTCCACGGTGGTGACCATGGGGAACATCAAACGCAGCGTCTTGCCACGCGAGGCCCGGATCAGCGCCCGCAACTGGCGCCGGAAGAAGAACGGGTGGTCCAGCGCCATGCGTAGCGCACGCCAGCCCAGCGCCGGATTCTCTTCCCGCTCCCGCCGGCCCATGAAGGGCGCGATCTTGTCGCCGCCAAGGTCGATGGTGCGGAAGACGACCGGGCGATCCCCCGCCCGCTCGATCACCGACTTGTAGAAAGTCGACTGCTCGTCGAGCCCCGGCATCGTCTCCGACGCCATGAACTGGAATTCGGTGCGGAACAGTCCAACGCCCTTGGCGCCCACCTCGTCCAGATGGTCGAGGTCGAAGGACAGGCCGGCATTGATCAGAAGGTCGATCTCGACCCCGTCAGTCGTCTCCGCCGGGAGGTCGCGCAGCAGCGAGAGTTCAGCCTGGGCCTGTTGGGACAGAGCCATGCGTGCCTGGAAGTTGGCGACGATCTCGGGATTGGGGCGGATGTGGACGAGACCACCCTCCCCATCGACGATCAGCGCATCGCCATCCTCGGCGCGGGTGACGAGGCCGGTAAGCCCGCCAACCGCCGGAACGCCGATGGCGCGCGCCACGATGGCGGCGTGGGAACCTGCGCCAGCTTCTTCCAGCGCGACCCCGGCGAGGCCCGCATCGCGATACTCCAGCAGCTCCGCCGGGCCGATCCGGCTGGCGACCAGCACCGAGCCGGGCGGCACCGAGCGCGCCCCGCCATTGTCGCCGGCCAGTTGCCGCAGCAGGCGGTTTTCGAGGTCTTCCAGATCGTGCAGGCGTTCGCGAAGCAGGCTGTCACGTGCGCTTTCAAGCCGGGCACGGTGTTCGCGACGAACGCGGTCGACCGCCGCCTCGGCCGAAAGTCCCGACCGCACGGCCTCCACCAGCCGGGCTTCCCAGCTCGGATCGTGAGCGAACAACCGGTAGGTCTCGAGCACATCGCGGCTTTCACCGAACAGGACGGGACCAGCGCGGGTGAGCATCGCGTCAATCGAAGCGCGCAGGGCTTCCAGCGCGTCATTGAGGCGAAGTTCCTCGGCCTCGGCGTCGGCTGCGAACAGCCGCGCGGGGGGAACCACGGGGTCGTAGAGGTGGACCTTGCCGATAGCGAGGCCCTCGTTGAGCGTGCGGCCGCGCAACTCGTGCGGCCGGGTCTGGCGCAGGGAGGCGCTCAGCGAGTCGGCGGCGGCGGCGACCAGTTCCGCAAGCACCATGGCGACGGTCTGGAGCGCTTCGGCTTCTTCATCGTCATAGGCGCGCTCGGTCCGGTTCTGGACAACCAGCACGCCCAGCACGCGCCCGCCACGCAGGATGGGAACGCCGAGGAAGGAGTGGAACGGGTCCTCGCCGGTCTCCGGCCTGTAGGAAAAGCGCGGGTGGGAGAAGGCGTCGGTTAGGCGCAGCGGCCGTGCGGTGGCCGAAACGAGGCCCACAAGGCCCTCATTCTCCTTCATTCGCGTGCGGCCGACGGCTTCGGGCCGCAAGCCCTGGGTCGCCATCAGCATCAGAGCCTCGTCCTCGGTCTTCAGGTAGATCGAGCAGACATCGGCCACCATCGTGTTGGCGATAAGTTCCACCACGCGGTCGAGGCGCTTGGGGTCCTGGGCCTGGTTGGCCATCAGGGCGCGCAGGCGCGACAGCAAAAGCTTTGCGCCGCCGCCCGAAGGCGGACGGGGCGCACCAGCGCCCTTCTCTCCCTGTCTTCCGCGATCGCTCACGAACGCTCCCGATTGGTCCCGAACCCGGGGCTGTAGCCGATAATACGGCAGCCGTCATGCCAGCCGGCAATTCCGATGAATCCATGGCTATGCCGCTGCGTGCACAGACAAATAACAGTGGAATCGAAGCGACAACGCGTCTCGATCAGGAACAGGGCAGCTTCCGCCCGGGGCGAGCGTCGTTCTGGCGCCTGCCGTCCGCGGGGACTGCCAAGGCGCGCGGCTGATCGGCCAGCAACGCATCTTGCCGCGCGCGTCATGTTGAGCCCGGTGGCCGCTCTCAAGTCTTGCGAAGGCAGCCTTCGAGGCTCAGTCCGAATCCAGCCCGTAAGCCGTGTGCAGCGCGCGCACGGCGAGCTCGGTGTAGGATGCATCGATCAGGACGGAGATCTTGATCTCGGACGTCGAGATGACCTGGATGTTGATGCCCTTGTCGGACAGCGCCTGGAACATCGTCTTGGCGACGCCCGCATGGGAACGCATGCCGACGCCGATGACGGAGACCTTGGCCACGTCGCGGCCGACCGACAGGCTTTCATAGCCGACCCGTCCATTGAGGGCTTCCAGCACTGCCTTTGCATGCGCCGCGTCGCGATCCGGGCATGTGAACACGATGTTCTGGCGGCCTTCGGTCTTCGCCGAAGCCTGCACGATCATGTCGACGTTGACGCCCGCATCGGCCAGCGCGCCGAAGATGGTGGCGGCGACGCCGGGGTGATCCTCGACGCCGATAAGGGTGAACTTGGCTTCGTCACGCGAATAGGCGACGCCGCTGACAACCTGCTTTTCCACGATCTGTTCCTCATCGCACACGAGCGTTCCGGTATTGGGTTTGGCCACGGGCCCCTCGAAGGAGGACAGCACGCGCACCGGCACGCGATGGTTCATCGCCAGTTCGACGGAGCGCGTCTGCAGCACCTTGGCGCCGAGGGAGGCGAGTTCCAGCATCTCTTCATAGGATATCTTGTCGAGACGCCGCGCCTTCGACGTGATGCGCGGGTCGGTGGTGTAAACGCCATCGACGTCCGTATAGATATCGCAGAGCGAAGCCTTCAGCGCGGCCGCAACGGCGACGGCCGACGTATCCGATCCGCCGCGGCCCAGCGTCGATACGCGGCCATGATCGTCCACGCCCTGGAAGCCGGCGACGACGGCGATCTCGCCTGAATCAACCGAGCGGATGAATTCGGGATTGTCGCAACCGGTAATGCGCGCCTTGCCGTGCGCCTCATCCGTCGTGAGCTTCAGCTGCCAGCCAAGCCACGAACGGGCCTTGAGCCCCTTGCGGCGCAGGGCGAGCGCCAGCAGCCCCGCCGTGACCTGTTCGCCCGAAGCGACCACCACGTCGTATTCGTCGTCATACAGTTCGCCGTGCAGGTCCGGCCCGGCGGCGCCGCGCGTCCATTCGACCAGCTGGTTCGTCGTTCCAGACATCGCCGAAACAACCACGGCGATCGCGCGGGTTTCCGCACGCCGCGCGGCCACGATATCGGCCACGTGGGCGATGCGCTCGAGGTTGGCGACCGAGGTTCCGCCGAATTTCAGCACCAGGCGATTCATCGCAGGGGCAAGTCCTTCCCGTTTGCAGACGACAGTAACCGTCCGCGCGCGAGGGCTATAGGGGGATGGCGGCCCAAGGGCAAGAACTCACCCCGGACTGCGGCATTCCACCGTGCCCGGAAAGGCCTGTGCGGCAGGCGAGACCGGTTGCGGCGGGGTGCCCGCGGGTCCAGATAATACTCATGGCCAAGACCCTCGAACGCGACACCAGCATTCCGGAATCGCCCAGCGTCGATCCCGCCGAGATCGAGAAGTTCCGGCGTATGGCCGCCGACTGGTGGTCGCCGACGGGCAAGTTTGCACCGCTGCACAAGTTCAACCCCGTGCGCCTCGGGTTCATCCGCGACAAGGCGGTGAAGCATTTCGGGCTCGACGCCAGCGCGAAGCAGCCGTTCGAGGGCCTGCGCCTGCTCGACGCCGGATGCGGCGGCGGGCTGGTGACCGAGCCGATGGCCCGCCTTGGCGCGCACGCCGTCGGCATCGACGCGGGCGATAAGAACATCAAGGCCGCGACCGTCCACGCCGACGAACTTGAGATCGATGTTGACTATCGTGTCGGCACGGTGGAGGGCCTCATCGCCGCCGGCGAACCGAAGTTCGACATCGTGCTCGCGCTGGAAGTGGTCGAGCATGTGCAGGACCCTGCCCGCTTCCTCGCCGACTGTGCGGCGCTCGTGGCGCCAGGCGGGCTGCTGGTGATGGCGACACTGAACCGGACGGCCAAGGCGTTCGCGCTCGCCATCGTCGGCGCCGAGCATGTGCTGCGCTGGCTGCCGCCGGGAACACACGAGTGGAAGAAATTCGTAACGCCCGAAGAAGCGCGCGCCGCGCTGACCGGCGCCGGCATGGAGATCGACGAAAGCCTCGGCGTCTCCTTCTCGCCCATCACCGGCAAGTGGAGCCTCAGCCACGATCTTTCCGTGAACTACATGATCACGGCAAAGAAGCCAAAGGCCTGACGATGGCGGCCATCGCAACACCCGAAGATGTCCTCTCCTTCTGGCTCGAGGACGTGATCACGCACCCCGACACGCTCGGCGCACAAGTGAAGCGCTGGTACTCCGGCGGCAAGGAGATGGACGCGGCGATCACCGGCCGCTTTGGCGCGACGGTAGAAGCGCTGTCGAACGGGCTCGCGGATGCGTGGGCGAGGCAGGGCCAGCGCGGCCGGCTCGCAGCGATAATCGCGCTCGACCAGTTCTCGCGCAGCATTCATCGCAAGTCGCCGAAGGCCTTCGCCAACGATCCTCTCGCCCTGCGTCTCGCAAGGGAAGCCGTCGCCAAAAATGAGGATCAGCAGCTTGATCCGATCGAGCGCTGGTTCATCTACATGCCCTTCGAACACTCGGAAGCCATGGCCGACCAGCGCGAGGCCGTGCGTCTCTTCGAAAAGCTGATGTCCGCCGCGACCGATCACACGCGCACGTCGTTCCAGTCCGCCCTCGACTATGCACGTCGCCATGCCGAAGTGATTGAAAAGTTCGGCCGCTTCCCCCATCGCAACGACGTGCTGGGGCGAACTTCAACGCCCGAAGAGGCGGCGTGGGTGAAGGAACACGGCGGGTTCTGAGGCTAGGCCTGCCCGATCAGCGCAAGCCATTCGTCTTCGGTGAGCACCTTTACGCCGTGCTTTTCCGCGTCGGCCAGTTTTGATCCCGCGCCGGGACCAGCAACCACAAGATCCGTTTTCTTCGAGACAGAGCCCGAAACCTTGGCGCCCAGCGCGATGGCGCGTTCCTTCGCCTCGTCGCGCGTCATCTTCTCGAGCGAACCGGTGAACACCACCGTCTTGCCCGCGACCTTGCTGCCGGATGTATCGGCCAGCTGATAGGGCGTGATGGTGACGCGCTTCACCAGCGCGTCCACCACTTCGCGATTGTGCTTCTCGGCGAAGAAATCGACCAGCGCTTCGGCTGCCACCTCGCCAAAGCCGTTGATAGCGGCGAGCGCTATCAGGTCTTCGCCCGGCCTGCCGTCGGCTGCGGACAGCACTTCCTCGCGGAACGTCTTCCAGTCGCCATACTCACGCGCGAGCGCGGCGCGCGCATTCTTGTTGAGGCCCGCAATAGAGGACAGCTCTCCCTCAAGCGACGTGTCGAGCGAGGCCAGCAGCTTTTCCGGCAGTCCGGACGCAGCATCCAGCAGCTTGTCGCGCGCACCTGGGCCGATGCCTTCCAAGCCCTCTAGCCGGCGATAGGCGTCGTTTGCGCGCTGGCTACCTGCGCGGGCCGCGGTTTCCTGCAACGCTTCGAACGTCCCGAAATGGCGGGCGAGCAGCAGCGCATTCGTCTCGCCAATGTGTCGGATGCCAAGCGCATTGATGAAGCGGTCAAGCGGCTGGGTGCTGGCCTTCGCGATGGCGTCCCGCAGCTTCGCCGCCGACGTCTCGCCATAGCCTTCCCACTCTTCGAGAGGCGGCTTGCCCGCCTTCGCTATCTGCTCATCGAGCATGAAGATGTGCTGCGGGGCCGTGATCACGCCAGCCTCGAAGAATTCCTCGATCTGCTTGGCGCCCAGTCCCTCGATATCGAACATGCGCCGCGCAACGAAATGCTTCAGCCGTTCCACCGCCTGCGCCGGGCAGATCAGCCCGCCTGTGCAGCGCCGATCCACTGCCTCGTCGCCATCGCCGCCGCCACGCACAGCCTCGGAGCCGCAGGACGGGCACGTATGCGGGAACCTGTATTTCTTCGCATCCTTCGGCCGCTTCTCCTCCACCACACGGACGATCTGCGGGATGACGTCGCCCGCGCGTTGCACGATGACCCAGTCATTGATCATCACGCCAAGCCGCGCGATCTCGTCCTCATTGTGCAGTGTCGCGTTCGATACGACGACGCCGCCGACCGTCACCGGCGCAAGCCGCGCAACCGGCGCGAGCTTGCCTGTGCGCCCGACCTGGATGTCGATGCCGAGAAGCTGCGTCATCGCCTGTTGCGCGGGAAACTTGTGCGCAGCGGCCCAGCGCGGGCTGCGCGAGACAAAGCCCAGCCGCTCCTGCCAGTCGAGCCGGTCGACCTTGTAGACCACGCCGTCAATGTCATAGCCGAGCGAGGCGCGGCGCGCCTCGATGTCGCGATAGATGTCCAGCATGGCCTCGACGCTGTCGGCGCGCTTCATCTCGGGGTTTACGGGAAGCCCCCACGCCGCGAAGCGCTCGACCGCGTCCATCTGTGTCTTCGCGAAGGGCTCGGAAACGAAGCCCCAAGTGTAAGCGAAGAAGCGCAACGGACGGGACGCTGTAACCGAGACATCTTTCTGGCGCAGGCTACCGGCGGCGGCGTTGCGCGGATTGGCGGGGCGCTTGCGGCCCGCGTCTTCCTCCGCCTTCTGGAACGCCTCGAAGTCCGCCATGGTCATGTAGACCTCGCCGCGCACCTCGATCTGTGCGGGATGTCCCTTCCCCTTCAGCGTGTGCGGCACATGTTTCAGCGTCCGGATGTTGGCGGTCACATCCTCGCCCACCGCGCCATCGCCCCGCGTGGCGGCGCGCACCAGTTCGCCATTCTCGTAGAGCAGCGAGCACGAAAGCCCATCGATCTTCGGCTCGGCCGTGACGGCGACTTCTTCGGAGTCCTTGAGGTTCAGAAACCGGCGCACGCGCGCGACGAAGTCAGCGGCGTCTTCCTCGCTGAACAGGTTGTCGAGCGAAAGCATCGGCTTGAGGTGCGTGACCTTGCCGAACCCCTGCACCGGCGCAGCGCCGACGACGTCGCTCGGACTGTCGGCCTGCTTCAGCTCGGGAAAGGCTTCCTCGATCGCATTCAGCCGCTGGCGCAGCGCGTCATAGTCCGCATCCGACATGTGCGGGGCGTCTTCCTGGTAGTACGCCGCATCCGCCCCGCGGATCGCATCGGCAAGGCGCGCGAGTTCCTTCTTCGCCGCCGCCTTTGTCAGGTCCGCGACCGGAGTGTCACCGCTGGCCGATTTGCCGGAAGGAGATTTTGGTGACTTCGCCATGGCCGCTTCTTAGCGGCCGATCAGGCGCCCGCCAACAACCTTCCGGCCGCCGCGCGCGCTTCGCGCGTGACGCTGGCGCCAGCCAACATGCGGGCGATCTCCTCGCGCCGCTCCTTGCGGTCCAGCGGCTCGATGGACGTGACAGTGCCGCCATCGAAAACGGCCTTGGATACACGCAGCTGACGGCTGGCCGCCGCTGCAACCTGTGGAGAATGCGTGATCGCCAGCACCTGCCGCGTCTGGCCAAGGCGCGCCAGCCGCTCGCCAATCGCCGCGGCGACCGCCCCGCCTACACCCATGTCGGCCTCGTCAAAAACCAGCGTCGGCGCAGTCGATGCGCCGGCGAGGCAAACGCTGACCGCGAGCGCAAAGCGCGCCATCTCGCCGCCCGATGCGATGCGCGCCAGGGGGCCAAAGCCCGCGCCGGGATTTGTCTCCACCTCGAAAGCGACGTCGTCGCACCCGGTCGGCCCCGGTTCCTCGCGCGGCGCGATCGCGATGCGGAACTTCGCCTTGCCGAGTTTCAGCGGCTCGAGTTCTTCGCCGACAGCCTTGGCCAGTTTCTTCGCCGCCGCCTGCCGGCGCGTCGTCAGCTTCGCAGCGGCCGCGCTGTAAGCAAGCTGCGCCGCCCGCTCATCTGCCGCCGCCTGCGCAAGGCGGGTATCTGCATGCTCGATGCCCTCAAGCTGCGCCCGCAACCGGTCGCGCAGCGCGGACAGGCCATCGGCATCGACATTGTGTTTCCGGGCCGCGGCGCGCAGCGCGAACAGCCGCGATTCCGCCGCCTCCAGCGCGGCTGGCGAGAACTCGCAAGCCGCCGCCGCGAAATCGAGCGCCGAACGCGCCTCGCGCGCCTCGATCATCGCACGCTCCAGCGCCTCGCAGGCCGCACGCATACGCTTGGCCAGATCGCTGTCGGCGCCCTCGCCAGTCAATGCCGGCGCCGAAAGCGCCCGCGATGCGGCGCGCGCGGCGTTCCCCAGCGCATTCTCCACATTCGCCTTCGACAGCGCGTGGGATGCGCCTTCCAGCGCCTCGGCCACTCGCTCGCCCGCCTGCATGGTCGCACGATCAAGCGCGAGCCGCGCTGCCTCCGCCTCCTGCGGATCAAGCGCATCGAGATCCTCGAGCGCATGCGTCAGCCAGACCCGCTCGGATGAAATGCGCGCCGTCTCGGCCTCCAGCGCGAGGCGCGCAGAGGTCGCCTTGCGCAGCCCCTCCCACGCACGCGCGACCTCGGCCAGCACATCATCCGCCCTCGCCCACGCATCAAGCAGGCCGCGATGGCGCGACTGTTCAAGCAGGCCAAGACCTTCGTGCTGGGAATGAATGTCCGCGATAAGAAGTCCCAGCTGGGTAGCGAGCTTCGCCCCAACCGGCCTGTCATTCAGGAAGGCGCGCGCCGCCCCGCCCCGCCGCACGGAACGCCGGAACACCATGGGCAGCGCGGGGTCATCTTCCACTCCGCTCTCGGCGGCCCTTGCGCGCGCAGGATGGTCAGCGGGAATGTCGAATGCTGCGGTAACCTCGGCGGTATCCGCCCCGGCTCGGATCAGGTCCTGCCCGCCGCGACCGCCCAGCGCAAAGGCCAGCGCGCTCATCATGATCGACTTGCCCGCCCCGGTTTCGCCCGTGAGCGCGGTGAATCCCGCCTCGGGTTCGAGGTCGAGCGCCCGGACCAGAACGAAATCGCGAATGGACAGCGACGTCAGCATGCCCCCGATTACCACGTCTAGAACAAAATGGGAACACTTGATCCGCGGGAACATGCCGTCGGCTTCAAACCCCGCGCATTGCAAGGGTTTTGGAGAACGCAGTCGTGATGGTCATGCCGCGTGACGGGAGCGGCTGCATTGGTGATAAGGGGACACAACCGGCCATCGCCCGATCTCGGCCGGATCTGGGAGAGACACATGAAGAAAATCATCGCCGCCGCCGCGATTGCCCTGTCGGCTGTCGCCGCCGCCGGCATCGCCGCCCCCGCCTTTGCCGCCCTGCAGAACGGCGCCTCCGCGCCTGAGTTCACCGCCAAGGGCATGCTGAACGGCGCCGCCTTCAACTTCAAACTGTCGGACGCGCTCAAGAAGGGCCCGGTCGTCGTCTACTTCTTCCCGGCCGCCTACACTGAAGGCTGCACGGTCGAGACGATCAAGTTCGGCGAGAACGCTGATGCGTTCAAAGCCGCCGGCGCGACGCTGATCGGCGTCACCACGATGGCGCGCATGGCCGATGGCTCGATGGCCAGCGCGGAAGCCAACATCCCGCGCCTTGCCGAATTCTCGAAACAGCACTGCGCCGACAAATTCCCGATCGGCGCCGTGAACACGGCGACGGTCACCGCCTATGACGTCGTGCTGAACCCACAACGCGCCGACTGGTCGAACCGCACGTCCTTCGTCATCGCGCCGGATGGCAAGATCCTGCTCTCGCACACCGACATGAAACCCGAGAGCCACATCGAGCAGACGCTGGCCACGCTCAAGACCTGGAAAGCCGCCCACGGCTCGCACGCCGGTCACTGATCGGCTGTAGTAACAGTCTGAAATGAAAAGGGCGCGATCCGATGGGATCGCGCCCTTTGATTTTGTACCGGTCGAAACAGCCTAGAAGAACATCCGTCCCAGGCGCTCAAACATGTTGAAGCCGGCCTTGGCGTCGGGCTTCTCGGGCAGGCTGACGCCCTGCCCCTGCATCAGCGCGTAGCTGTCGGCATACCAGTCCGAGCCCGGATAGTTGTGGCCCAGCACGGCTGCGGTCTGCTGCGCCTGTCCGGTGAGGCCGATCGACAGATAGGCCTCGACCAGCCGGTGCAGAGCTTCGGGAACATGGCTGGTAGTCTGGTAGTCGGTGATCACGCGCTTGAAGCGGTTGATCGCCGCGAGGTGTTCGCTGCGGGTCAGGTAATAGCGGCCAACTTCCATCTCCTTGCCGGCCAGCTGGTCCTGAACCATGTCGACCTTCAGCTCGGCGTCGCGCGCATAGTCGGAGTTCGGGAAGCGGGCGATCACCTCGTTGAGCGTACGCAGCGCGTTGTACGAGCGCGCCTGGTCGCGGCCGACATCGATGATCTGGTCGAAATGGCAGACCGCGATCAGATAGTAGGCGTAAGGCGCGCCGTCGCCGCCCGGGTGCAGCGAGATGTATTCTTCCGCGCTGCCGATCGCTTCCTCGAAGTCGCGGGCGCGATAGCGGGCGTACGCCGCCATCAGCATGCCGCGCTGGGCCCATGGCGAATACGGGTGCTGGCGCTGGACTTCGTCGAACTGGGCGGCGGCAAGCGCCCACATCGAGCGGTCCAGGCTGCGGACGGCGTCGTTGTAGATCGTTTCCACCGGGCGCTCGATATAGGCCAGCTCCTGCTGGCGCGAGTTGCCCGCGCACGCGGACGCGCCAAGAAGGGCGATCCCGGCGGCGAGGCTGGCCTTGAGCGCGATGGGTGAACGCATGCAGGAACTCCGAAAAACGGCTAGTTTGGCAGTCCGGTTACTGGCTCGCCCTTGCGGCAGGTATATGGCGAACGTCAAAACCGCAAAACCGATGGACCTTCTAGACCATGCGGTGGCGGGCGTCCAAGCCCCCGGAGTCACTGTGGTCCTGCGGCCTGATCACGGCCCGGCTCCGAGCGGCTGAAAGTGGCTAGCTCCCGGTTTTTGCCGTGGAAACGGGCGGCTTGACGGCCCGCTTCCGGCCCCGCCAGCGGAACACGGTGAGCGCCAGCCAGATGATCAGGCCCCCGATGATGATGACCGGCAGGATGATCGCCACGAATTCGATGATCCCGGCAATTGTCCGCGCAAAGGAAGGCCCGAAATCCCCTAACGCGTCGGTTATCGGCCGCCACATCGAATTGGACGCTGCGCCCAGCTCCGCCCGGTAGGCGAAGTCCACCACCGACATCGACACCCGCAAGCGCAACGCCGCCAGCAGCGACTGGCTCGCATCGATATTGCCCTGCGACTCGGCCAGCGCCTTCTGGATCTCCAGCAAATCCGAAAGCCGCCCCGGCTTGTCATCGATCATCTTCTGCAGCGCATCGCGATGCGAGATCATCGAGCGCAGACGCGCTTCGTGATCCACGATCTGCGTCGTCAGGTCCTCCGAATCCCGCCCCGTCGAATAGATCGAGCCGCCAAAGGGCTTCAGCCCCTCGCCCACGCCCTGCTCGAACTTGCGCATCCACGCTTCGGTCGTGCGCATGGAAAGCCGGCCATAGGCGCCCTCGGCATTGCCGATGCCTTCAAGCTGCGAACTGGTGATGTAGCAGTTCGCCGGCCCCGCATCCTCGCACAGCTTCTTGTGAGCGGCCTGCAGCCCCGACATGTTCTCCGTCGGCACCGAGAATTCCCAGGCGTAGCGATACGACATCAGCCGTCCGCCATCGGGGTTCACCGGCGCGCCGCCATCGCCAGGCGCGGGCGGCGTCTGATAATCCTGCCGGCTGTATTCCTCCATCTCGGGCGCCATCGGCGCCGCCGCGGTTGCCATCTCCGATGAGGCGTCAAACCCGCCTGCATAACCCTTGGAAGGATTCTCGCCGCACGCGCCAAGCGCGAGAACAGCGATCGCAATCACGCCTGAGCGGATCATGTTTGTCTCCCCGAACGTCGCCGTCAGGTGATTCCGATTTCGCGGCAAAATAAAGTCTTACGGTGCGTTCACGCCCACGCAAACGATGCTGCATCTGCAAACACGGCGCGCAGCAGCTGATTGTTGAGCGCGTGGCCGGGCTGTTCCGCCTCGTACAGGCCCTCGATCAACCCGCCGGCAAGGAAGAGGTCGCCGATCACATCCAGCAGTTTGTGGCGCACGAACTCGTCGCGCGCCTTGAGGCCATCCGGATTGAGGATCGAATCGCCCTCGATCACCACCGTATTGTCCATCGAGGCTCCAAGCCCCTTGCCCATCGCGTGCAACTGCTCGGCCTGATGCGCAAACCCGAACGTGCGGGCCCAGGCGATGTCGCGCGCGAAGGCGCCCGGGGCCATGGTGAAACTGATCTCCTGCCGGCCGATGGCTTTCGTCTCGAAATCGATCGCGACATTCATCGTGAAGCCTGAACCCGGCGACAGCCGCGCGAACTTCGCGCCGTGCCGAACCTCGACCGGCTTCAATATCTTCAGCACACGTTTCGGCGCCGACTGCGGCACGCGCCCAGCTTCACCCAGCAGATCGACAAACAGCTTGGATGAACCATCGAGGATCGGCAGCTCTGGCCCATCGAGTTCGGCAATCACATTGTCGATGCCCAGCCCCGCGCACGCCGCCAGGAAATGCTCGACGGTCGCTACCGACACGCCCGCAGCATTCGTCATGTTGGTGCCAAGCTCGGTCGTGGTCACCTGCGTGACCAGCGCGGGAATCCGGGCATCGCGACCCTCAACATCCGTGCGCACGAACACCACGCCCGCGCCCTCGCCAGCAGGGCGAACAGTCAGCTTCGCCGCCTTGCCGGTGTGAACGCCAACGCCCGAAACGCTGGCCTCGCCGGCAATCGTGTGCTGGAGGTTGATGGGGATGCTCATGGCCGTGAGCTAGGGCCATCTCGGGGGCCACGCAAGTCACCCCCTCTTTCCGGATGTTGCGCCGGGGCGAGACCTGATAGCACCGCCTCATGGAATTACCTCCCTCTCTCCGACATGCGGTGGACCACGCGCTCGAAGGCGTCTCGACCGCGCAGCTTGCCGCCGCCACGCAGGCGCTGTCGCAGCGCTATCGAAAGGAGGTGCGCGACGGCCGCATGCATCTTTCGGACACGCTGGCCGCGCAGGCCTATATCGCCACGCGCATGCCGGCGACCTATGCCGCGATCCACGCGAGCCTCGCAGCGGCGGCGCAGCGCCTGCAGGATTTCGCTCCGGCCAGCCTGCTCGATGTCGGCGCCGGGCCCGGCACGGTCCTCTGGGCGGCGCAATCGGTCTGGCCCGAACTTCAGTCGGCCAAGCTGGTCGAGGCCAGCGCCTCCATCCGCGCGGTGGGGCAACAACTGGCGGCGGCCAGCGGCCTGCAACGCATCGACTGGAAGGACGCAGACATCCGGCGCGGCGTCAGCAACGCATCGCCCGCCGACCTCGTGACGCTCGCCTACGTGCTGGACGAACTGGAACCGGCTGAGCGCGGCAAGCTTGTCGATGCGTTGTGGACTGCGGTGCGCGGCCTGCTCGTGATCGTCGAGCCCGGCACGACGGCCGGCTGGCGCCGCATTCTCGACGCGCGCGCGCAGTTGATCGCCGCAGGCGCGCATATCATCGCGCCCTGCCCGCATGCGCTGGGCTGCCCCATCGCCGAACCTGACTGGTGCCACTTCTCCGCTCGCGTCGCGCGTTCGCGCGTCCATCGCCTCGCCAAAGGCGGCGAGGTTCCGTGGGAGGACGAAAAGTTCGCCTACCTGATCGCGTCGCGAACGCCGGTCCAGGTATCACCGGCTCGCGTGCTGTCGCCGCCGCAGAGCGCCAGCGGCCGGGTGCAGCTCAAGCTGTGCAAGCCAGATGGAACAGCAGCGACCCGCCTCGTCACCCGCCGCGAGGGCGAGACTTTCAAGCAAGCCCGCCGGGCCGACTGGGGTGATGCGTTCGAGGGCTAGGCGTTGCCCGACCGGCGCAGGAAGGCCGGGATTTCGAGGTCGTCGTCGAAGGAATCGTCGGCCGGAGTCGCCTTGGAGACCGGCTGAGCAACGGCTTCATCCGCCGGCTTGTTTTTCCAGCCAAACAGCGACGCAAACGAGCGTTCCTTGGGCTCTGCCGAAGCAGGTTCCGCAACCGGCGGAGCTGCAGCAGCAGCAGCGGTGGCAACCGGAACGGGCATTTCTTCCTCGATCTCTGGCTCGACCACATCGTCGACCGGCGGGGCCGCCGGGCGCGAGCGGATGATCGGTGGCGCAGGACGCAGCTCCGACGGCGGCACGACCTGGTGCGCGACAGGCTCGACAACAACCGGCGCGGGCGCAACAGGCGCAGCCACTGCGGGCGGCTGGGCTACGATGCCAAGCGTCGAAGCAGGCGACGGCGCGTTCATCACGGCGGTGGTGAGACCGGCCTGAAGCTCGCGAACCGGCTGCGCCGGACGCGCGGGCAGTTGCTGCAGACCCGCAGCCACGACCGACACCCGGATCTTGCCGTTCATGTTCTCGTCGAACGTCGAACCAAGAATGATGTGCGCATCGACATCGACTTCGCGGCGGATTTCGTTCGCGGCCTCGTCGACCTCGAACAGCGTCATGTCATAGCCGCCGGTGATGTTGATCAGCACGCCCTTGGCGCCGCGCATCGACACATCGTCGAGCAGCGGGTTGGCGATCGCCGCCTGCGCGGCTTTCAGCGCGCGGTTCTCGCCCTCGCCTTCGCCCTCGCCCATCATCGCCGAGCCCATGCCGGCCATCACGGTGCGCACGTCGGCGAAGTCGAGGTTGATGAGGCCAGGCATGACCATCAGGTCGGTGATGCCGCGCACGCCGGAATAGAGAACCTTGTCGGCTAGCCCGAAGGCCTCGGCGAAGGTCGTGTCCTTGTTCGCGATGCGGAAGAGATTCTGGTTCGGAATGATCAGCAGCGTGTCGACTTCGGCGCGCAGGTCGATGATGCCGCGTTCGGCCACCTGCATGCGGCGCTTGCCCTCGAAGTCGAAGGGCTTGGTGACGACGCCGACGGTGAGGACTTTCTGTTCTTTCGCGATGCGCGCGATGATCGGGGCCGCGCCCGTTCCCGTGCCGCCGCCCATGCCGGCGGCGATGAAGCACATGTGCGCGCCGTGCAGGATCTTCTTGATCTCGTCGGAGCTTTCCTTGGCGGCTTCCATGCCGACATCGGGGTTCGCTCCGGCGCCAAGACCCGAGGTCTTGGCCATGCCGAGCTGGATCTGGGTGGGGGCTTTTGATCGCGTCAGCGCCTGCGCGTCGGTGTTGGCGACGACGAACTCGACGCCCTGCAACTTGGCGTCGATCATGTTGTTGACGGCGTTCCCGCCGGCCCCGCCGACGCCGATCACAACTATCCGGGGGGTCAATTCAACCGCCATGGGCAACCTCGATACGCATCCCCAGCCGCCACCGGGCCACTGCCCGGTCCGCGTCTAACTCGATGAAGATCGCTGCGTTTGGCTAAGCGCTCCTTAAAGGTCGCGCCGGTTCAGAAGTTTTTCTGAACCCACCCGAGAACCTGTCCGAACAGGCTTCCGCTTGGATCCGCTGCAGTCCGGTCTCCGCTGAAGCGCGAAGGGTCCGGGCCGCCCATCAGGTCCCACCGTAACAGCCCTGCCGCAGCGGCGAAAGCGGGTGAACTGTAAGTCTCGCCTAGACCCTTCACATTGGCCGGCTTGGCGAGACGGACTGGTGCGCGGAAAATGTCCTCTGCCAGTTCCTGCAAACAGGGCATCTGGCTCGATCCGCCCGTAAGTACGATCCGTCTCGGCAAGGGACGCCCCGTGGCCGACGCCTTGGACAGTCGTCCATCCATCAGTTCCAGGATCTCTTCGATCCGCGGTCGCAGCACCTGGGCGATGTCGGCGCGGGAACACTGGTGCGCTTCCAGCCTGCCGTCCTGTCCCAGCCGGGGCGCCTCGACCATGTCGAGCGCTCCCGCAGCGGCAAGGCTGGCGGCGCCGTGCTGGATCTTCAGCCGCTCGGCGGCCGCAAAAGTGGTTCCCAGTCCCTGGGCCAGGTCGGACGTGGCGCGGGAACCGCCCATGGGCAGGGTTTCCACATGGACCAGCCCGCCGTCATAGAAGGCTGCCGCGGACGTAACCCCGGCGCCGAAATCGATCAGCATCGCGCCCTGCTCGGCCTCGTCCTCGACCAGGCAGGCAAGTCCGGACGCAAACGGGGCGGCCAGGATTGCGGTCACGTTGAGATGCGCGCGCGAGACGCACTGCACGATGTTGCGCAGCGCGGCGGTCGGCGCGGAAACGACAAGGAAGCTCGCCGTCAGCGTTTCGGCGAACATCCCGCGCGGGTCTTTCACGCCTTGGGTGCCATCAACGGCAAAGCCCAGCGGCGCGGAGTGCAGGATTTCACGACCCTGCGCCTTGAAACTCTCAAGCGCGGCGATGCGCACCTCGCGGATATGCAGCGGCGTGATCTCGCGCCCGCTGAGAGGCAGCGCGGCGCGTACGATGTCCGAGCGCAAATCCGGCCCCGACACGCCGAGCACCACATCGGTGACGCGCACATCGGCGGCGCGCTCGGCCTGTTCGACGGCAAGACGAATGGAACGTTCGAGATTGTCGAGATCAACCACGGCGCCAGAGCGTACGCCCTTGGTGCCCTGCGCCCCTGCTCCGGCGACGCGCGGTTCGCCGTCGGTGCAGTCGGCGCGCTTGCCGATCAGGCAGGCGACTTTCGACGAGCCGATGTCCAGCGCAGCCATCACCGATCCGCGCCCGGTGGCGCGGTCACGGACCTGGGAACGCTGGGCAAGCGTCGACATGGCGATCACGCATCTCCCGGCGCAGGAACCGGAGGCGCGCCCGGGATCGGCTGGATCGCCAGCGTGCAGTTCTCGCGACGGGCATCGATCCGCATCGCAGGCAGGTTCAGGAGGTCGTTGGCCGCGTGCTGCAGGTTCACGCAGTCCAGCGCTTCCTTCAGCTTGCCGTCCTCGGGCATCACGACCAGATCGGCGCGGCCGCGAAACTTGATGTCCCAGCGCCGCTCGCCGATGCGATAGGCCGCCTCGAAACGTTCGGCGAGATTGGGATAGTCGCGCAGCGCCGCAACCAGCCCCGTGGCGGCTCGCGCTGCGTTGGCGCCGATGACGCGCGGCAAGTCAGCGTATTTCGTGAGGTCGGCCTTCTCGAAGGCGCGGCCATTCTGGTCCACAACGCGCCAGGCGCCGCCGTTGGACTGTTCCTGCCACAGGGCGACCACCTGCCGCTGATCGATCTCGATCCGCACGCGATCCGGCCACAGCCGCCGCACGCTGGCCGTGCCAACTTCGAGCTCGTCGACCCGGTCACGGATCGCATAGGGATCGGCGCTGACGGTCGCCACGCCCGTGCCGACACCGGAAGCCTCGAGCACCTGCTTGACCACTTGCGGGTCCAGTTCGGGGCACGGATTCTTGGTCGTCGCGCCCGGACCGCAGACGTCCACGCCCTTGATCGCCATGCCTGCCCAGCCTGCGATCACGTTGAAGCCGTTGTTCATGTTCTGGCCGAACCGACCCAGCGTACCGCCCATCCAGGCGGCAACCGTCAGCATCAGCGCGCCGCAGATGATGGTGCCCAGAGCATAGGTGGCGATGCGGTCACGGAACCAGGCGACCGAATACGGGACGTCGCGCGCACGGCGCACCGGGCCACGCGCCTGGGGGCGCGGCGCGGCCGGAGCCTCGTCGCGGTCGTCATAGGTAGGTCCGGTGATCTGGGGACGTTTTACCTTGGACATGAGGCATCCTCGATCATCCAGCGGACGAGCGAGGGATAGTCGATGCCCATATGCGCAGCCTGCTCGGGGATGAGCGAGGTGGGCGTCATGCCCGGTTGCGTGTTGGTCTCGAGTATCACCAGTCGACCCGCTTTTTCATCGTAGCGAAAGTCCGACCGCGACACTCCCCGGCAGCCAAGAGCACGATGGGCCCTCAGCGATGCGTCAAGCGCAGCTTCGGTGACCGCATTCGGCAGGTCTGCAGGAAGGACGTGGCGCGATCCTCCAGCCTCGTATTTTGCAGTGAAGTCGTAATACTCCCTTAAAGTCGTGATCTCTGTGACAGCCATGGCGCGGTCGCCCATCACCCCGACGGTCAACTCCCTGCCAGGAATGAACTTTTCGACCAGCGCACGCTTGCCAAACGTCCAGGTTCCATCGGTGAGTTCCTTGGGCGGCCGGTTGGCGCCTTCGCGCACGATGAACACGCCGAATGACGATCCTTCCGCAGGCGGTTTGATCACGTAGGGCGGCGGCATGATGTGGTCGCGCGCCAGGTCTTCCACGTCGTACATGCCACCCTCAGCGACATCGAGGCCGTGCTGGACGTAGATCGCCCGCGACTTGTCCTTGTCCATCGCCAGCGCTGACGCGAGCACGCCAGAATGCGTGTAGGGGATGCCGAGGATTTCCATCACGCCCTGCACGCAGCCATCCTCGCCCCAGGGGCCGTGCAGCGCGTTCAGGACGACGTCAGGCTTGGCGTCGGTCAGCTGCTGCGCAAGCTCGCGCGTGACGTCGATCTCGACCACGTCATAGCCGGCCTGGCGTGCAGCCTCGGCCATTCCCCTGCCCGAAGACAGGGAGACGGGGCGTTCAGAAGACCAGCCCCCCATGATGACAGCAACACGTGTCATGGCTTGCGCCTCCTTCGGTGCTTGTTTGGCTATGCGCCCGTTTCGGTTACCGGGATGCTACCGGCAGGGCGCTCCTGAAGGGTCGTTTTTCTCAGAAACGCGGCAAATTTTTGCATGACGCCGACTTCATGCGATGTTCCGCCAATGAAACGCTTCCTCATCCCCCTCGCCCTGCTCGTCTCGGCCTGCGCAAGCCGGGGGCCTGCCCCAACGGCCATTGCACCACACGCCACCCCGCTTGCCGGCACGCCGTGCGATCCGCCGCTGGTGATCCCGGCCAGCATGATCGCCTCGGCCCGCGCGCAGTTTGATCCACCCGGAACGCCGCGCCCGGCCGTCACGCCGGAAGACCTCGCCGCCTATCAGAAGATGCAGGCCGAGCAGCGCGAAAAGGACTGGGGCAATCTCTGCTATTTCCGCGCCGACAACGCCGCCCTCGCCGCGCTGCCCACCCCCGCCGACCGCATCGTCTTCATGGGCGATTCGATCACGCAGCTCTGGGGCTTCGCCAAACCGCAGGACTTCGGTCCCGCCCGCGTCAATCGCGGCATCAGCGGACAGACGACGCCGCAGATGCTGCTGCGCTTCAAGCAGGACGTGCTGAGCCTGAAGCCTGCCGCCGTCCACATCCTCGCCGGCATCAACGACGTCGCCGGCAATACCGGGCCCACGACGCTGAAGGACATCCAGAACAACATCACCTCGATGGTCGAACTCGCGAAGGCGCACGGCGTCACCGTGATCCTCGCCACGCCCCTGCCCGCCGACAGGTTCAACTGGGCACCGCAGATGAAGCCCGCACCGACCGTCATCGCCTACGCCAACTGGATCAGGCGCTACGCCGCCGAGCAGGATCTGGTGCTGGCCGACTACTATCCTGTACTGGCCACCCCCGAAGGCGGACTCAAACCCGATCTCGGCCCCGACGGCGTCCACCCGAACAAGGCCGGCTACGCACTGATGAAGCCGATCCTGGATACGGCCATCGCCGAGGCGTTGAACCGTTAGACCCGCCAGATTCGGCCGAATGAAATGTGGCGGCTGAAGAATCTTCGCGAACACTCTCAGTCCCCTACGCGAAATCCGCTGTAGGAAACTCGCAATCTCATCCCACCCCCTCCTGACCGAGCGCATTATGCGCTGGTCGTCTCCGCACGGAGGGCAGCTGATCACTGTCGGCGCAGAGGCGATGCGAACGGGGCAACCCGCTCGTCGGGGGCGCGGGCGATCCGCTCTTCAAACTACGAACCACGGACTACGGACTAACCTGCGGAGCCATCCGCGTCCCCGGCCCTCCATCTCTTGCATGGGCCAGCACGACAGCAAGCCTCCATGCCCATCCTGGCAGTGGAGCTTTCGGTGTTTGTGGACCGGCCGCGCGAAGGCCAGTTTCCTTCCCCGTCGACTTGGTCGATGTTCATTCCACACAAGGGATGACCGCCATGACCAAACCGGCAATGCAGCACTGGATCGAAGAAGCCGAAACGCGCCTGCCCGAGATGATCGCGCTGCGCCGCGCCATCCATGCCGAACCCGAGATCGGCCTGCACAATCCGCTGACCACGGCGAAAGCCAAGGAAGCACTGAAGGGCCTGCCGCTCGAATACTCCGAGGGCCCCTCCACCACCGGCTTCATCGCCACGCTGCGCGGCCCGTCGAACGGACGCACCGTCCTCCTGCGCGGGGACATGGACGCCCTGCCGATGGAAGAAGACACCGGCCTCGAATTCACCTCCACCGTCCAGAACGCCATGCACGCATGCGGGCACGACACGCACGTCGCCATGCTGGTGGCGGCCGCCCACGCGCTCTGCGCCCAGCGCGAACGCCTCGCCGGCACGGTGCAGTTCATGTTCCAGCCGGGCGAGGAAGGCTGGCATGGCGCGCGCTACATGCTTGAGGACGGCCTGATCGATCCGATGCCGGACGCGGCCTATGCCCTGCACATCACGCCCAACATCCAGTCCGGCGTCTTCGCCGGCCGCGTCGGACCGCTGCTCGCCGCCGCCGACCGCATCGAGCTGACAATCAAGGGCAGAGGCGGCCACGCCTCGCAGCCGCATGATGCGGTCGATCCCATCCCCGTCGCCTGCGAGATGGTGACGGCGCTGCAGGCGATGATGACCCGGCGCGTGCCCGCCTTCGATCCCGCCGTTCTGACCATCGCCCACATACGGTCCGGCTCGACCAACAACGTGATCCCCGAGACGGCCTTTATTGAAGGCACGATCCGCTCCTTCTCGGAAAAATCCCGCACCATCGCGCGGGATGGCCTGAAGCGCGTCGTCGAGCATGTCTGCGCCGCCCACCTGTGCGAAGCGGACCTCAAGATCATCCCCGGCTTCCCCGTGACGATCTGTGACGAGAAGGCCGTGGCGCTTGCCCGCCGCACCACCAAGGCGATGTTCGGGGAAGAAGCCTGGTTCGAGATGCCCCACCCGATGATGGGCGCGGAGGATTTCTCCTACGTGCTGCAGAAGACCCCCGGCGCGATGATGTTCCTGGGCGCAACGCCCGAAGGCGGCGACTGGCGCACATGCTGCGCGCTGCATTCCAACCGCATGATGCTGGACGAGCGCGTCATGGCGCGCGGCGCCGCCCTGCACTGCGCCATTGCCGAGGCGTTCCTGTCGGACGGGCTGGAGCGCTAGCCGGGCCCAGCCGCTAGTTGACCAATCCGGGCACGTGGTATTCCACGGGCGCTGCCGGCCCTACCGGGATGCCGAGCGCGACCCACACCGCCGTCAGCAGCATGCCCGAAACATAGAACGCCGCCGCCAGCGGCAGCGCCATCGCGATCATCGTGCCGAGCCGGAAGTTCGGCATGTAGCGTTGGGCGAACACCATGGTCAGGATCACATAGGGATTGAGCGGCGAGATCAGGTTCGTAACCGTGTCGCCGACGCGATAGGCGGCCGTCGTCATCTCAGGAGAGACTTCCAGCAGCATCATCATCGGCGTCGCCACAGGGGC
>Ga0075154_10000663_pt1 | contig 27768 bp, 20 predicted proteins | sample JI71714BDNA_FD_70965 | JGI IMG/M metagenome (GOLD analysis project Ga0075154, IMG submission 70965) | Wastewater effluent complex algal communities from Wisconsin, to seasonally profile nutrient transformation and Carbon sequestration -... | ecosystem: Engineered > WWTP > Effluent > Algae...
AATATAATGCAATAATCAATAATAGTGATACACTTCCATTTGATATTGATACCTTTTATATCAACAATGAAAATGACCTATTGGTAAAAACAGGAGATAAATTTTGCATGCTTTGCAGTTCTAGATTGGGTCATTTACGAGATTTTAAATTGAATAACCAGATCAATTTCTTTGACTCGCTTACAAACGATTCATATTCAGTCCGGATATATAATAACAAGAAAGCTGGTTTATTAACAAATTATAATTTAGACTTGGCAAAATCAATCTATGAAAATATATTTTTATTTGGTAGTTTCAAAAATGAAAGATATGTAATTCTTAATAAGAATAAAATTTCTATCTATGATTATAGAAATAAATTGATAAAAGAGTGCCCATGTGATAATCCCTATTCGATAGCTTCAAAAAAGGAAAAACCAACAAAAGAATTAGTAGTTTGTTTTCAAAAAAATGGTGAAGTTTTAACTTATGATGTTAACGGAAATATAGTACCAAAATCACAAGTCTGGTTTACAAATGAAAGTTTAGAAGACCTTGATATTGACAATTTAACTCATAATACAATAATTAGAATTAATGATGACTATGGATTGATCTCTAAAGAGAAAAAGATCTTAATACAACCTCGTTATGATTATGTTTATAAAACTTACATTGATGGTGTTTATTTAGTTAGTGAGACAACATTTAAAGAAAAATACGTTCATTTAATAGATATTAAAACAGGTAAAAAAGTTTCTTATTCAGGGTTTAGAATGCCTGCGAGAAATTCAAATTTAAAATATGTAGAATTGGAAAATAGAAATTTTAAATCAACTTATTATGAAGTATGTCAAAATCCTCTAAGACTTGTTTCCATTACTTTTTTTGATGAAATGATTAATCCTTATAGTAGAACAATTATTTTATGTAAAAAAGATAAATATGGAATGGAATCACTCAAAGGTAATACCCTAATCAATACAAAATATGATAACTGCTTTCAGGTTTCTTCAGGAATCACAGCATGTAAAGATGAATCTAAAAAATATGCTATATTTGATGAGAGAGGTACGATCTTAACTGAGCATAAATTTGATAGTATCGTAAGTCTAAATTGGCATTTTTTGACTACTAATAAAGATACAATCACACTATTTAATGCAAACTTTGAAAACGGAACAAAGCTTACTGAATTAAAATTTTTTTATGGCTATAATTTTATAAAAAAGAACTCTCTTGTCTTTATTGTGGAAAAAAATGGTAAATTTGGCGTTTTTGATATGAATGGAAATGAAAAGCTAAAAGCGGAATATGACCAAATTATGGCTACTAAAGTCTACACCTCTATTTTCAAAAGAGGGAATAAATTCTACTTTAGCCCAACCAGTGAAAATGATCTATTTAAAAATGGAGTGGATACAGCTTTCTTTTTTAAAAACGTACAACATCAAGACGATCATGGAGTCATTGTCTTTAGGTTAGGTAAAAAATATGGCCTTCATCGACCCAATCTACAATTTACAGAAGCCATATTTGATGAAATTTATGAAATCCATGGTGATTATCTTTTGGTAGAAATAGATAGAAAGTTAGGTCTATATGATATAAAGAGAAAAGTATTTATTCTTACACCAGATTATAATGGTATTTTTTATAAAAATAAGGCTGACATTGTAATTATAAAAAATAATCTAATGCAAACTATTTCAATCAATAATTAAAAGCAATGTTTCTTTTTCTGTAAATCAAAATTAAAATCAAGATACAATGCTCACACACATCCATCCCAAACTCCCCATGAGAGATGCTCAAATAACCAAGTCATTTTACAAGGAACAATTGAAGTTCGATGACGTCACGGATTATGGTGATTACCTTATTTTGAACAAGGGCAACATTGAACTCCATTTTTTTCTATTTAAAGATTTGGACCCAAAAGAAAATTATGGTCAGGTTTATATACGTACTGATGATATCATATCTCTACACCAATCCTTTATCGATAATAATGTAAATATTCATCCCAATGGTCAGTTACAAACCAAACCTTGGGGACAAAAGGAGTTTTCTTTACTGGACCCGGATCATAATTTACTGACCTTTGGTCAAAGTGTTTAAAAAGTTTATTGCCACTAAGTCTCCAAGACTCTAAGGTGCATAATTTTGAGATTAGTGATTATTTTTGGTTTTTTACCTTTTTAGCAAAATTATACTTTTCGGAGTAGATTTTATTCTGAAATTTCGATTTATATTGTGCCAAAATAAATCTGAACATGTACAAGTTTTTTATTCTAATGACCATTTGCCTTGTTCTGAATAGTTGCGGTAGTGGAAAAAAAGCATTAGATGGTACTGGCGCTCCACATTTTACCTGGGATAATGCCAATGTCTATTTTTTGCTTACCGATCGCTTTTATAATGCCGACAAAAGCAATGATTTTCAACATCCAGTACCACCTGCACCTTACCGAGGATATATGGGTGGTGATATCAAAGGTATCACCGCCAAAATCAATGAAGGATATTTTGACAAATTGGGTATAGATGCGATCTGGATGACACCATTATTACAAAATATAGAAGGTTATGTAGATGAAGGTACAGGTATATCTTATGGATTTCATGGTTATTGGACCAAAGACTGGACCAAAATAGATACTCGGCTGGGCACTGAAGATGACGTACGTGAAATGGTAAAAGCAGCCCATAAAAAAGGTATTCGAATCTTGATGGATGCTGTGATCAATCATACTGGCCCGGTCACACCTACAGATCCTCAATGGTCCAATGATTGGGTGCGCACAGAACCCAACTGTACCTACAAAGATTATAAAACAACCATTGAATGTACATTGGTCAAAAATCTTCCGGATATAAAAACGGAAAGCAAAAAAGAAGTGACCATTCCGGTTGCCTTAGCAGAAAAATGGAAAAAAGAAGGCAGATATGATCAGGAAGTCAAAGAACTGGATGCTTTTTTTAAACGCACGGGTTATCCAAGGTTACCATATTATTATATCATCAAATGGCTGACGGACTTAATCCGGGAGTTTGGTATCGATGGTTTTCGGGTAGATACAGTAAAGCATACTGAAGAAAATGTGTGGAAAGACCTGGAAATAGAATCAAGTAAAGCTTTTGAAGATTGGAAAAAACAAAACCCAAAAGATAAGCTGGACGATCAACCGTTTTTTATGGTGGGCGAAGTATATAATTATTACATAGGTGCTGGTCGATGGTTTGATTTTGGAGACCAGAAAGTAGATTATTTTGACAACGGTTTTCACTCATTAATCAATTTTGATTTTAAATATGACGCCAATAAAACTTATAGCGAACTTTTTAATAAGTATGCCCATATTTTGGGTAAAGACCTTCAGGGTAAATCTGTAATGAACTATATTTCGTCGCATGATGATGGTGGTCCTTTTGACAAAGAAAGAAAAAGAACTTTCGAGTCTGCCACCAAATTGCTACTTACTCCGGGACAATCACAAATATACTATGGCGATGAATCTGCCAGAAGTCTTTCCGTTGCTGCCAACGGTGATGCAACATTAAGGTCATTTATGAATTGGGATGAACATTATCAGGAAGCCAATAAATCACTAATCAAACACTGGCAAAAATTGGGACAATTTAGAAAAAATCATCCTGCCGTTGGCGCTGGCCAAAACATAGATTATGGTCATAATGTGTATGGGCGAACATATAAAAAGGATAAGTACACGGACCACGTGGTGATAGCAGTAGATCAGAAAAAAGGACCTAAAATCATCCAAACCGGAACTCATTTTGCAGAAGGCCAATTTGTCATGGATCGATACTCGGAAATATCTGCTCAGGTAAAAAATGGAAAAGTTGTGATTAATAGTCCTTACGACATTGTGCTGCTAGAAAGCATTTCTAATAAACTTCTAAGTAATAAATAGTGTATTAACCCAAAAATTGGTTTGATATTTGCAGTCAGAAGATAAATGATTTAAGTGATGACAGAACACCATCTCAAAGAGCGCACCCAAGCTCAAATATCACGGGCAGCTATTCAGCGGCTCTATGTATCCATGAGACATTTATTTTTAAGAGGCGGATACAAACCTTTGGGCGTCTCTGGAGAATCCATGATACAAGCCATGCTTTCTCTAAAACCAGAAATTTACGGATCTATAGCTGACGAAGAAAAAGTAGAACTGGATGGACTCTTGTATATTTTTCAGCGGTTGCCACAAGGCATCGAACAGTGTAGATATATCAAACTGATATCTAGAGAAGGATACGATCACTCTCATTTTGAAAAACACGTACCGCCAAGGCGGAAGAGAGATTGCTACCGAGTAGACGAAGAGCAAATGTTTATTGAAATGACCCGAGGAGGTAGTGATATCTATGACATACTGACTCATCTTACTTTCATGTATATTGAAGCTGAAAAAATTCGTAAAAACAGCATGGACAGTAAAGGAAGAAAAAATCGTTCTTGGCTCATGCTTGAAAACCTGATAGCACAAATCAATGCAGGTGAAGAGATCAATGTAGAAATCGGTTTTACTTATCTCAATACTATACTTGGAAGAACATACAATGAGATCGAAAAAGCCTACTCCAGATTTGAAAAGTCCAAAGAAGTCAATAATCTTTTTGAAATCACCTATTGGCTGGGCCGACTGAGCATGGATGAATTTCTTACCCAAACGGATAGAGAAATCACCTTTAGTCCGGCATTGAGAGATAGTTTGGGACATCATATTTATGGCGAAAAATGGGCCAATAACATCAAACAGATGCTTTGGGACCATAATCTTTATCAAAGGCCGATCCACATTATATCTGCAAATCTGCACAGCGTCATGAATTGTCTATACGCCAAAGCCGCACTAAGCAAAAAGGTAAAATATGAAAATCTAGAGCAATTTGCCGAAATTCTCAGTATGAGCGAAAACTCAGAATTAAGAGATGTTGTCCAGAAATACGCGCTTCAAAACGGAATGTTGGAAATTTCTGACACGAGCGGAACCAATATAGGCGTTCAGATTTTTGATACCTTTAAGCTTGATGCAAAAAATACTGCCGACGAACTTCATTTCAAAAAGAAAACTGAAGACTTAAGTCCAGTAATCATAGTCATGGATTATGCTTTTGGTGAGCAAGCCTATGAAACCATGGATGAGCTACTCAAACCCTATATCTACGAAGGAAATAGACATCCGATGAATGTCATTTCTATAAATATTATGGGTAAAGCAGGTATACTCGAAGGTGATAAAGGAGACATCATGATACCCACTTCTCATGTTTTCGAAGGTACAGCAGATAATTATCCCTTCCAAAATGCACTATCTAGAGATCACTTTAAAGAAAGTGGATTGGGTGTGTATGAAGGTACTATGATTAGTGTCTTGGGTACTTCATTACAAAATAAAGATATCCTAAATTACTTTCTAAAATCATCATGGAAAGCAGTAGGACTCGAAATGGAAGGAGCGCATTATCAAAAAGCCATACAAGCTGCTTCATTGATTCGACACAATATCAAGCCAGAAGTAGTCTTGCGATATGCTTATTATGCTTCGGATAATCCACTGGAAACTGGCAGTACGCTGGCATCAGGTAGTCTCGGACTAGATGGTGTCAAGCCGACCTATCTGATCACGCTGGAAATGCTCAAAGCTTGTATTCAATAATTAATTTCGATATTTTAAATCATTATTAAATCCTTGTTTATGAAATCAAATTTTTTAATTGCTTTATTGTTTATTTTAATTGGAAGTCATACGTATGCTCAGGACATAGTTGTAGATACGTCCAAAATGATGCCTTCAGATTCTTCAATGACTGCCCCTTGTTGTGCCAATTGCTACAGTAATATTGTCTCCGTGGGCGGAAAGTACTATTTCAATACCTTGGGTAATACCCGGACACTTTTGGGAGATAATGGCTTTCTAATGGACCAGGAAGCCTTTGAATATCAGCTCAGATTGTACAACTTGCCTAAAATATTCTATTTCCAACAGTTGGGTACCTTGACCAACACCAACTATGCCTCTGTAACCGGTATAGGTCTGAAAGAAGATTTCAGATGGAATGTATTTAAAAACTCAAAACATTTTGTACTAGCTCCTTATGTAGAGTTTGGTGGTGGATACTACCGGATGAATATCGTCAAAGGTGTAGGACCTAATTCTATAACATCAGTTTTGAACTCGTCTGTAGAAAATTACTTTGTTGATAATTTCGTATTATCTGGAGATGTAGGTTTGGATTTAGGATTTGGTTTTGACATAGAAGACAAAAGACTCAACATCATATTTAATGGTGGATATATCACCAATGTTCCATCACAATGGAGATTGGCAGGTTCGCTGGCATTCAGAGAAAAAATAAATTTAGCCAGTCCATATGCAGGAGTGACCATTCGTCTAGATATGAATTGCAGCAAATCTTGCGAAAAAGGATGTTGTAAGTAAGCATACATATTTTCAAAAAACAGAAAAAAGGAAAGCACCATTTAGATCAATGTTGGTGTTTTCCTTTTTTATTATGATAAGCTAACCTATGGAATTGCATAATACTAAAGCTATCTGACCGCGACAAAAAACACAAAAAATCTCATCACAAAGCATTAGCTTTTAAAACTTTGATTTATCTTTGTCATAAATCAAACGGAAAGATATTGTTCTGATTAGAAAAAGGCGCTCCATTTGATTCTTTTTTTGAAAACTCATAAAATCAAACGGATATGAAAAATGTAATTATTCTCTTGCTTTTGGCTTTTGGTGTTAATGGCTATGGCCAGATTATCAATTTTCCGGATGCTAATTTTAAATGGGCTCTTAGAACGACTGTTTGTGCTGATAGTGATGGAGATGGTATAGCTGATGCTGACGCAGATTTTAATAATGATGGTGAAATAAACATGAATGAAGCTCTAAAAATTGTTCGATTAAGTATTAATGAAAGAAACATTTCAAGTTTAGAAGGAATACAACATTTTAAAAATTTAGCTTTTTTAAATTGCAATGTAAACAAATTAAATAATTTAGATAAAGTCTCTTCGACAAATCATCCAAAATTAATAGCTCTTAGTTGTGAGTTTAATAATATAACTAAATTAAATTTTGAAAATTTTCTTAATTTAATAAGCTTACGTATTAGATCAAATGGAATTAGTAGTTTGAATTTGATAAATCTACCAAAATTATACTATTTGGATGCGCAACGTAATAATTTAAAAAATTTAGATGTAAATAGTTTGCCGGCTCTTGAAGAATTAATATTAGATGTTAATGCAATTGAAAAATTAAATATTTCTAATTTAATGAATTTAAAAACGTTTACTTGTCAATATTGTGGTTTAAAATCAATAGAATTAATAAAACTTCCAAATATTGAAACAGTTACATTACAATATAATTTTTTAGAAAAAGCCAATTTTGTAGGATTAACTAAATTAAAGCTTTTAAGAATTTATAAGAATAAACTAAAGACTTTAGAATTAAAAAATTTGGAAAATTTGGAAAATATAGATTGCGGTGATAACGAAATAACATCGATTATTTTTGAAAACATGCCAAAGCTTGAAGGTTTTGAGTGTTATAAGTGTAAACTTGAATATATGATACTCAAAACAGGAAGTTCATTTTCAAATTATTTACACTTTGATGCAAATCCCTATTTGGTTTACATATGTGCTGATGACAAAAATGTAAAAAAAATTAAAGATTTGTCAATTAAATATGGTTTATTAAATTGCGAAGTAAATTCCTACTGCACCTTTACCCCAGGTGGAAAATTTTACGTTTTAAATGGAAGAAACATCTTTGATATAAATAATAATGGATGTAATGATGTTGATATTAAACTATCCAACACAAAATTTAATATTACAAATGGAACCATGTCCGGAACCTTCATCTCAAACTCTACAGGAAACTACTCCATTCCAGTCCAAGCCGGTACCCACACCTTCACTCCAATATTTGAAAATCCAGACCACTTCGAAGTTACACCATCATCCATAACAGTCACTTTCCCATCCACATCAGACACCATTACCCAAAACTTCTGCATCACACCCAAAGGTATCTTCAGACAAACCAGTATCACCGTCATCCCACTTACTCCGCCAGCAAGACCAGGATTCGATGCATCATACAAAATTGTGTGGGAAAATGTAGGTAATCAAATAGAAAGTGGTTCGCTCAATTTTACTTATGATGAGCGATTGCAGGATTATATATCAGCTACTCAGACTGCAGATCAGGTAGCAGATGGTTTCATCAAATGGAATTTTACCAATCTACTTCCTTTCGAAAAAAGAGAAATCACGATCACACTCAAAGTCAACAGACCCACAGATACGCCGGCCGTTAATGCAGGAGATAAGCTATATCTCACCGCATCGATCCTGGACAATATCTTCACGCTAGAAAATACAGTCGTCGGTTCATACGATCCTAATGACAAAACCTGTCTCCAAGGCGATCGTGTAAAACCCGACATGGTAGGCAAGTACGTAGACTATCTCATCCGCTTCGAAAATACGGGCAACTACGCCGCAGAAAATGTCGTAGTCAAAGACATCATCGATACCAAAAGATTTAATGTGTCTACGTTACAAATCACCGATGCAAGCCATGAAGTTTATACCCGTATCGAAGGCAACAAAGTAGAGTTCATCTTTGAAAATATCCAACTACCTTTCGACGATGCTAATAATGATGGATATGTAGCTTTCAAGATCAAGACACTTCCTACCCTCGTCCTTGGCGACTCCCTCAAAAATCTGGCAGACATCTATTTTGATTACAACTTCCCGATCCGTACCAATGAAGCACAAACGACGATTGCTTTACCAAGTTTTACCCAAGATTTCAATACAGAAGTCAATGTATACCCCAATCCTGTCAGTGACATTTTATACATTGAGTCTGACGAAAACTGGAGCAAAGCTGAAATCTTTGATATTTCAGGTAGGATTTTGAGATCTGTGTCCTTGGATGGTCAGGCTATAGATGTAAGTGGATTAGAAAGTGGAACTTATTTGGTGAGATTGAAGGATGGAGAGAAAATAGGTATGTTTAAGTTTGTGAAGATTTGAGTTTAAAAGACAAATATTTAGAATATAAATTTTTAATCTTATGATTTAATCTTAAATTGTGGCTTATTATAAAAATCATAAACATCAACGGAGTATAACAAAATCTAACAGTATAAAAATGAAAACTTATATACTTTTGGTAGTTTCTTTCTTTTGGTGCTTAGATTTTTTAAATGCACAAGATCCGTCATTTGGTTTCAACAATAAAACAAAAAAAATTGATGAATGGAACACTTATTTAGACCTTCGAAAACAAGAAACTCTGTCTAAATATAAAGATTATAAATTTAAAAATGAATTAGAGAGATATTTAACTGAAAGGCATCAAGCGTTGATAAATAAAATTAACGAAGGACACTTTTATTTTGATCAAAAAATTGAATCATATTTCCAAAGAATTTTTAATGAAATATTGAATAATAATACCTTTTTAAAAAATGAAAAGGTAAGGTTTTTGGTATCGCGATATAACTGGCCAAATGCTAGTTATATAGGCGATGGCGTGATTATTTTTAATATAGGTTTGATAGAGAAGCTAAATTATGATGATGAGATTGCCTTTATTATTTGCCATGAATTGGCGCATTATTATTTTGAACATTTAGATAATAATTACATTGCTAGTCTTAACAATTTTAAATCGAAAGAAACTAAAGAAAAAATAAAGGCCATTAAAAAGTCAGAGTTTGGAACTTACACCAAAGGAGTTACACTTTTTAAGGGTTTTATGTACGATTCAAGAAAACACATCAGAGGCCATGAATATCAAGCAGATAGTTTAGGACTTGTACTGCTAGAGAATGCAAAATATAATACAATAGCAGCAAGAAATGTATTATATCTATTAGATACTATTGACAATACAGGTGTCCAAAAGGTAATAAAATTGGATTCAATTTTTAATTTTGAAGAATATCCATTTCAAGAAAGTTGGAAAAGTGAACCAAAACAAATGTTTTCTACTCGTATAGAAAAAAATGATAGTTGGGATGTTGACTCTATAAAAACACATCCCGATTGTTTGAAAAGGATAAATGCATTAAAATTACAATATAATGATGAACATATTTTCACTGTAAGTCCAGAATTGGAATTTATCAAAAAAAATATAAAATATGAGTTGATTTTATTTGAATGTGAATTTGGAGATACGGGAAAATGCTTGTTTAAAGCATTAGAATTACTAAGAGATATGCCTTCTGATTTGTCAGCTTTAAGCATAATAAGCAGTAGTTTTGAAAAAATTATTGATGCAAGAAAAAACCATAAATCTCACGAAATTATAATGAAACCAAGCGAAACCCAAAATGATCGCTTAAAAGAGTTATTGACTATTCTGTCTAATATGCGATCCATAGAAATGGCAAATGTGAATTACTATTTATTGAAAAATGCCTTTATAAAATATGATTATTTACGTAAAAACGAAGCATTTTTAAAGCTTATAAATAATGCTGCAAACATAAGTCAGAAAACTTCTGACTTTGAATTAATTAAAAATATTTAAAATAAAATCTTAAAAAATGAACACAAACAAAAATTTTTTAATGCTATTAATGGTGTTGTTAAATCTACATGTAGCTAATGCTCAAAGCGAAACATTTGAAGATATACTAAGTGTACAAATCAGAAATGTGGGTACCATTCAAAATAATGATGAAGTGACAGGTCACTATATTTTTTATAAAACAGAAAAACTAGATCGAAAAACGTATAGCTATAAACTATCCATTATGAATCAAGATTTAACAGTGGTTAAGAGCATTGAAAAAACAGGATCAAAGTCATTGACTTTATTAGAATCAGTTTATAATGGTAATTCAATTATGCTAAAATATTTAGATATCAGCAATAAAGAGTTGGAGTTTGAGATTTATAATTCAAAAGGTGATTTAAGCTATTCAAAGAAGATAAAAATTTCAAGTTTCGAAATAGAGTCTATCTCTCAACTCAAAGATAATGATAATGAATTGGTTTCACTTGGGATGTCACCAATAAGTTCTAATGGATTTATTGACATTGCTGCTACAAAAAATAAAGATTACAAATATGAAGTGAGATATTTTGACAATACTGATTTAAATAAAAATTGGGTGATAGAGTCACCAAACACAAAAGGTATAGAAACCGCAAATTTCATTACAGCAAACGATAACAAAATAGTGTTAAGTGTTATCAAGAGACCATCGATTCTTAGTATGAAACAAAAGATTTACACAACAATATTGAATACTAAAAATGGTGACATATTAAAAGAGTTCGATAATGAAGAAATTGGAAACTATCAATTTTTTAGTGGTTCAACGGTCGATAAAAACAATATTAACTTAATAGGAAATTATTTTAAAAAGGAAGATTCTGCATTCAAAGACTATCCGGCGGGTATGATTTCCATCACTCTGACAGACAATAATGAGCTTATCGACAAAAGAAAGTCATCCTTCGGGCGTTTAATCAGAGGCAATTCAAAAGATGATAACCCAGGAAATTTACATTTTCACGACTTTATTCGTACAGACAAAAATAAAATTTACGTAGTAGGTGAGTACTTTAAAAAGAAAGCTGATGGTTTTGGAATTGCAGCAGCTGCTATGGGAGGAAGTGCATCTTTAGTAAAATTGAATATTTATGATTTTGTTGTTGCTGAATTAGATTCTAGTTTAAAAGTACAAAAAGTAAAGATTTTTGATAAAAAAAGTCATTCTGTTACTTTACCTCCTGGATCATCATTTTTGGGTTCTGCTCTTCTGGGAAATTATGTAAAAGTTTTAGGAGGGTTTGATTATAGCTACACACAGATAGTTAAATCGGAAAAACCATATTTTATTAGTACTTATTTCGACCGTAAAGATGAAAAAGACAAGGAGCCAAAATTTAAAATAGTCAGTAACATAGATGGCACTTTTGTAGAAGACGCGATAAGTCTGAAGACAGAAGCTGATGACATCAGTGTTTCTAAGGCAAAATCTGGTTTCATTCTGATTACAGAGTATTTTAAAAAGGAAAAAAAGATGTCATTAAGACTAGAAAAAATAAATATCTAATTGCTAAAAGAATTCAATATAGGAGTATTCAAATTGCAAAATAAAATCGTATTAAAGCAGATTAATTCTCGTGCTTTTGAGTTTTTGTCATATAGTTATTGGTCAAACAATCAATTTACCTGATCCCAATTTTAAGAATGCATTGGTAAATACGAAGTGTGTGGATATAATGAAAATCATATTTTTTATTTTTAATTAGATTTTGTCTAAACAAATTAGGAAATTAATTTTACTGATTATACTTTTGCGTTTAATTAGATTAAATCCAAATAATATGAGCCGTTTGTTACTTTCCTTTTTGATGTTTATTTCTATAAAATCATATGGTTTGGGAAATATGGGAGTTCCTGATGTTGATAGATTTAGTAATGTCAACCCAAGTGATACGACCCACCTTTATAATGAAGATTCACTTCGTCTCCTTCAAATAGAACCCATCCATATTATCGGAGAAAAGTCTAAATCCATGGTCGGTTCAGGCCAATATATCAGCATCCGAAAAATTGGCATCCTTAACCAACCCAATATAAACAGTGTGCTGCGTACCATCCCTGGCATCAATATCAGAGATGAGGAAGGATTTGGGCTCAGACCCAATATAGGAATGCGTGGCACATCAGTAAATAGAAGTACCAAAATCACCCTCATGGAGGACGGCATCTTGATCGCTCCTGCGACATATGCAGATCCTTCCGCGTATTATTTTCCCACTTTTGCCAGAATGCATGGTGTGGAGGTACTTAAAGGAAGTAGCCAGATCAAAAACGGTCCATACACTATCGGAGGTGCTATAAATTTACTTTCCACTCCGATACCTGATGTTTTCAAAGGATTTGCCCAGTTATCTTATGGCAGCTTTGGGACTAATCAACAAAGAATATGGATGGGAGATAGCCGCGAAAATTTCGACTACGTTTTTGAAGTCAACAGATTGGCGAGTAATGGTTTTAAGCAATTGGATAATGGAGGAAATACAGGTTTTGATAGAAGAGATATCATGGGCAAATTGCGCTGGCATACTAAAGAAGGGGCACATGTTCCACAGTCAATCACTCTAAAATTTGTCCAATCCAGCGAAGTCGGAAATGAGAGTTATCTAGGACTGACCTTTGATGACTTCAATATCAATCCATATAGACGATATGCTGCAACCCAAAAAGACATTTTGGACATGAAACATCAGCATATTTCACTTCAACATACCATCATTCCATTTAAAAACTTTGCTGTAAATACCACCGCATATTATACCCATACTTTCAGAGATTGGGCCAGAGTCAATACCATAGGAGGCCAAAGTCTAAATAATATTCTGTCCAGCCCTGAGATACATCAAACGCCATACCAAATCATGGCGGGCCATGAAGACGGAAACATTGATTATCAAAGTGCTGCCAGAACCTTTTTTGCACAGGGAATTCAGTCTTATGGCCAATACTATTTTAAAACGGGAAGCATTGAACATAAAGTGCAGCTCGGAGTACGTCACCACATAGATCAGGCCGACCGCTATGCAACTAGATCTGTGTATACTATGACTTCAGGAAAAATGATTTTGACTAATGCAGGCATCCTCGGAAATCAAGAAAACCAAATCCGAAATGCCACAAGCACAGCAACTTATTTTAGCTATGACTTATCCTACAAAAACCTTAAAGTGAGTCCAGGAATCCGTTATGAGAACATCCACTTCGACATCCAAAACTATGGAAATGCTGATAATGGACGTATAGGCCAAAATCTAAGATCAGCAGAAAACAATATTTCTATTGTTCTTCCAGGTATAGGTTTTCATTACGATATCAGACACCAAATGAGTGTTTTTGGTGGTATTCACCAAGGATTTTCGCCTCCGGGCATGCCATCTACTTCGTCATCAGCTCGACAAGCTGATGTAGAAACTGCCATCAATTATGAGATAGGGTATAAGTATATTAATGAACGTCTGAATGTAAATATTACTGGATTTTATAGTGACTATGACAATATATTGGGTTCAGACAATGTCTCAGGTGGTGGCGCAGGTACAGGAGATATATTTAATGCTGGTAATGCGGTAATTAAAGGATTGGAACTCAGTATGGATTACCAAATAAAAATAGGAGAAAGTAATCTACCCATGCAACTTGCATATACCTTTACCGACGCAAGATTTAAGGAAACTTTTGTCAATGCCGGTGGAGATTGGGGTAGTGGTACTATTATGGCGCAGGACATGATCCCTTTTATAACACCACACTTATGGTCCGGTAGTTTGGGCTTTGACTATAAGAAATTCAATATTATACTTTCAGCCCGCTATGTAGGTGCTACACGTACCAAACCAGGTCAAAATATATTAATTTTACCTGATGATAACGTACTTTACAATGATGTGAATGCCGTAGGTGGTTTTATGATCCTTGATTTATCAGCCAATTATATGACAACTAAACATACAACCTTATTTACCACCTTAAATAATATCACCGACGATAAGAGTATCGTAGCCAATCTCCCTAATGGATATAGACCCAATATGCCGTTTGCTATTAATGCAGGGATAAAGTTAAAATTTTAGACCTAAATAATTTCCAACCGTCACCCTTTTCTTTTAATATTGTGGCTTCAAATAAAATGTGATCTATATGAAACTCATCTCTTGGAATGTAAATGGCATCAGGGCCGTAGTTGGAAAAACCTTTTTGCAGCAGTTTGCCCAAATGGACGCTGATATATTTTGTTTACAAGAGACTAAGGCTCAGGATGACCAGGTAGCAGAAGCTTTGTCTGGATTGAATGGATACCATATACACAGCAACTCGGCAGAGAAAAAAGGATATTCTGGAGTGGCAATTATATCTAAAGTAGAACCCATTTCAGTAACTCGGGATATGGGCATAGCTGAACACGACAATGAAGGCAGAGTCATTTGTGCTGAATTTGAAAATTTTTATATGGTCAATGTTTATGTACCTAATAGTGGCGAAGGACTCAAAAGATTAGATTATAGGTCTGAGTGGGACGAAGATTTTTCACAATATTTAGCTGGTCTTCGAGCCAAAAAAAATGTAGTAGTTACAGGAGATTTTAACGTAGCACATCAAGCCATTGACTTAGCAAGACCCAAAGAAAATTACAATAAAACATCAGGCTACACCCAAGTAGAAATAGATGGCATGGACAAAATATTGTCCAAAGGTTTTACAGATTCGTATAGACATTTACATCCAGAAAAAATTCAGTACTCTTTTTGGAGCGCACGTTTTGGTGCTCGTGCCAAAAACCTGGGTTGGCGTATTGATTACTTTTTAGTGGACAAGCGAATGACTGAAAAGATATCCGACGCATTCATTCTTGATCAGGAATTGGGATCGGACCATTGTCCTATTGGATTGGTTTTGGGGTAGATATTATTTCCCAAATATCTTTTCCAATACCTTATTCATTTCTTTTTGGATCTCATCATTACACAATCTGTAAATACTACCTTCGTGTGGTTGATTTGGCGTATGTGCATTGGTATAATCGAATACAAAACTTCCTTCTGAAACTTGATTTCCTACGATTTTGTAAGCATCCCTAAATGCAACGCCCTTCATAACCAATGCATTGACAGCATCTACGGTGAATAAATACGAAAATTTAGGATCCGATAAGATGTCTTCTTTGACCACAATATTGGACAACATCAATTTGACCATTTCTATACAAAATATCAACTCATCTATAGCTGGAAATAAAATCTCTTTGGTAAGTTGCATCTCTCTATGATATCCCGAAGGAAGATTGGCACAAAGCAAATTCAACTCGTTGGGTAGCGACTGAATGCGATTGCATTTTCCTCTGATGAGCTCAAAAACATCAGGATTTCTTTTGTGTGGCATGATCGAACTACCCGTAGTAAGCGATTCTGGAAATGAAATAAAACGATGATGCTCATTCATATAAATGCAACAATCCATGCTCAGTCGTGCCAAAGTAGATGCTACAAAAGACAAGGCTGATGCTACTGCTCGCTCGCCCTTGCCTCTACCCGACTGTGCATTGATGGCATTCCAGTGTAAGGTCTCGAAATCAAGAAGATCAGTGGTCATTTGTCTATCCAAAGGAAACGTACTGCCAAATCCTGCACCACTTCCCAATGGATTTTTATTGATGATTTTATAAGCTCCCGCTAGCATCTCCATATCATCAACTAAACTTTCTGCATATGCTCCAAACCACAGCCCAAAACTTGACGGCATGGCCAACTGTAGATGGGTATAACCCGGTAAGCTTTTGTCTCTATGAGTTTCGCTCAGTGATATCAATAGCTCAAAAAGACTCAATACTTCAGTACTGACCTGCTTGCATTTTGCTCTCAAAAATAGTTTAATGTCTAGTGCTACCTGATCATTTCTGGATCTGCCTGTATGTATTTTTTTGCCGTTTTCTCCTATTTTTTGTGTCAACATCCATTCCACCTGAGAGTGTACATCTTCTATGTTTTCTTCTATAGCAAACTGACCCGAATCTATGATATCAGCAATTTCTTGGAGGCCATCTAATACCTCAGTTAATTCATCTTGAGTAAGGACACCGATTTTATGGAGCATTTTGACATGTGCCATAGATCCCTGTACATCATATTTTGCCAATAGGATATCAAATTCTTTATCTCTTCCCACAGTAAATTTTTCTACCATACTATGGCTTGAATCGCTTTCTTTTTTTTGCCAGATTTTCATGATGATTCTTATTTATAAGATGAAAGAAATTAAAGAGATATAATCCTCTATTCCTTGATGGATTTCTTGGATGTAAATATATTCGTCAGCAGTATGACTTCTTGCGGAGTCGCCTGGTCCCATTTTGAGAGCAGGCATTCCTACCAAAGCTTTGTCTGAAGTTGTGGGAGAACCATAAGTAGAATTACCTAAACTAAGGCCACTTTGTACCAGTATATGCGCATCTTTGATAAGACTGGATTTGATTCTAAAACTTCTAGGTTTTACTATTGATTTGATGTTTTTTTGAATAGTTTCTACAATTTCTTCTAGAGTGTAACATTCATTTACACGTACATCAATGATAAAATTACAACTATCAGGGACTACATTGTGGGCTTTGTTTTCTGTAGATATCGAAGTGACCGACATTTTGACAGCACCAAGAAAATCAGAAACCTTATCGAATGTATAACTTTGAATCCACTCTATGTCCTGGAGCGCTTTGTATATAGCGTTTTCGCCTTCTTCTCTAGCTGCATGTCCTGCTTTACCAATGCTGACTGCGTCTAATACTACAAGACCTTTCTCGGCAACGGCCATCTGCATTTTTGTAGGTTCGCCGATAATAGCGCAGTCATCCGGATGATCTCCCAATGGATGAATGGCTCTAATTTCTTGGATAAACAAATCCATACCATTAAGTCCTGAGATTTCTTCTTCTGCTGTTGCTGCAAAACAAAGATTGTATTTTAAGTTTTCGTGATTGTTATAATACATGAACGTGGCTAACAGAGATACCAAAGGACCGCCAGCATCATTACTACCTAGACCATACAATTTTCCATCTTCAATAGTTGGAGTAAATGGGTCTCTACTATATCCAGGATTAGGTTTTACAGTGTCGTGATGCGAATTTAGCAAAATCGTAGGCAGCTCAGACCTAAAATGTTTATTGAAAGCAAAAACGTTGTTCTTAATTCTTTGGTTTGATATGTGATTACGATCCAAAAATGAAGATATAATATCAGCCGTTTTATCTTCTTCTCGACTAAACGAAGGTGTACTGATCAGCAATGATAGCAAATCTATAACTTGGTCCTTAAGTGTATTTATGTAAGATTTGTCCATCAGTCTTTCATAATTTTAGTACCACCGATTCCATTTACCAAGTTTTTGATTTCGCTAGCATGACCAATGATGACGGTTTGTACACCTTTTTGGATGGTCTTCAAAGCATTATCTATCTTGGGGATCATTCCTGTATGAATCTTGCCTTCGGATTTTAGTATGGCTACTTGGCTATCATTAAGTGATTTGATGACTGAGTTTTCGTCATTGACATCTTCTAAAACACCTTTTTTATCAAAACAATAAATTAGCTGAACTGCTTCTTTTTCTGCCAAAGCTGAAGCAATACTTTCGGCAATAGTATCTGCATTGGTATTGAGCAACTGACCTTTAGTATCGTGTGTTATTGGAGCTACTACTATTGTTTTTCCACTTTGAAGCAAGGTCGACAGAAAAGATGTATTGACTATAAGATGATCCCCTACCAATCCATAGTCGATATCCTTAACGACTCTTTTTTGAGCACTTATCAGATTTCCATCAGCACCACAAACACCTATCGACTCACAACCTAGAGACTGTAATGAAGCTATCAAATTTTTATTGATCAGTCCAGCATATACCATCGTAATGACGTCAAGGGTAAGTGCATCTGTAATCCTACGACCATCTACCATTTGCTGTGTAATGCCTAGCTTTCCCGCTACTTCAGTGGCTATCTTACCACCACCATGTATCAAGATTTTAGATCCTTGGATAGATGCAAAATCATTCAAAAACTGCTGAAGTGCTTCTTTATTATCGATGATATTTCCACCTACCTTTACGACGTGTATCATATCGATGGTTTTAAAATTTCACTTAAAACAGCTTGTGCAGCCCAAACTCTATTGGTAGCTTGAAGTTTTGTGATACAGTTTGGACTATCTAGAATTTCATCACTTACCTCTACATTGCGACGGACGGGAAGACAATGCATCACTTTTGCATCATGAGTCAAATCTAGATGTTTTTGAGTCATCATCCATGAAGAAGCACCACTCATCACTTTTCCATAATCCTGATAACTACTCCAGTTCTTTATGTATACAAAATCGGCATCTTGGAGCGCTTTTTCTTGATCATACTCTATCGTTGCACCATCGGTATATACTGTGTCCAATTCAAATCCTTCTGGGTGGGTAATTACAAAATCTGATTCGCCCCAAGCATTTACCCATTGTGCAAAACTATTGGCTACACATTGTGGTATGGGTTTGATATGTGGTGCCCAAGTAAGTACAATTTTTGGCTTTCTTTTCTCTTTAAAAGTTTCTTGAATACTAATAATATCAGCCAGACTTTGCAATGGGTGCAACGTAGCACTTTCAAGACTTACGACTGGCTTATGAGCGTATTTTTGAAGACTTTTGATGATGTGTTCACTATAATCTACAGCCTTGTCCACTAAGCCAGGAAATGTTCTCAAACCGATCAAGTCAAAGTACTCGCCCAAGATAGGTGCGGCGTCTTTGATGTGCTCAACGGTTGCTCCATCCATGATTGCACCATCTTCAAACTCTAACTGCCAATTATCCTTACCTACATTGAGCACGTAGGTCTGCATACCTAGGTTTTCAGCTGCTATTTGGGTACTAATCCTAGTGCGTAGGCTTGGATTCATAAATAACAAACCCATCCTTTTTCCTTCGCCTATATTGTGATCTACAAGTGGATTTTGCTTATAAAAAATCCCTTTTTGCACTAGACTTTTGATATTAGCCACATCATGGGTAGAAACAAAGTTTAGCATATTATTTATTATCGATTAATGTTTGAACAGATGTTAAAAATTGTTGGCAGTCTTTTCGGCTTATCGCCAAAGATGGAAGTAATCGGATCACATTATTTTTGGCTTCTCCAGTAAATATTCTGAATTTTTCCAATAGCTCTTTCTTAAGATTGCTATGAGCATCTATCATCTCAAAACCGATCATCAATCCTCGTCCTCTGATGGTTTTTACTTGTGGCAATGCTTTTAATCCTTGTATTAGAAAATCTCCTTCAGTCTGAGCATTGGTGAGTAAGTTTTCCTTTTCTATGACTTCCAATACCGAAATAGCAGCCACACAAGCCAGATGATTTCCACCAAAAGTAGTACCTAGCATACCTTTTCGTGCTTCAAATTTTGGAGCACAGATGATTCCTCCCATTGGAAATCCATTGCCCATTCCTTTGGCCATCGTATAAATATCAGCAGATACACCAGCTATATCATGAGCAAAAAACTGTCCAGTACGACCATATCCACACTGTACACTATCAGCTATATAAACAGCATTATACTGGTCACAAAGCGTTCTGATGTCTAGCAAAAATGCGATATCAGCTTCTATGATGCCTCCTACTCCTTGTATGCCTTCCACGATGACGGACGATATCTCATTACCGTATGTTTTAAAACAATTCTGAAGTGATTCTATATCGTTAAACGGAAGTTTGATGACGTTTTCTGTTTCGTTTGCAGGTGCAATGATCGATGGATTGTCCGTACATGCAACAGCTAATGAAGTTCTACCATGAAAGCCGCCACTAAAAGCAACCACTTTTTTGCGTTGGTTATGAAACGATGCTAGTTTTATGGCATTTTCATTGGCTTCTGCCCCAGAATTACACAGAAAAAGACGAAAATCATGTTTACCACAGACTCGACCCAACAATTCTGCAAGTTTTTGCTGCATCGGGATGATGACTGAGTTGCTATAAAAAGCAATATTTTGTAGCTGATCAGATATCGCTTTTTGCCAATGATCGTGCAAGTGACCAATGCTAACGACCGCATGACCACCGTACATATCTAGATATTGATTTCCAAGATCATCCCAAACGTAAGACCCTTTGGCTTTATTGATATTAATCTGATTGATACTATAAACGTCAAATAATTCCATGTATTAAACTGATATTTAAAATGCTAAAGCTTTAAGTGATAATCCCGTTTTTTCGCCCAACCCAAACATGATATTCATGTTCTGAACCGCTTGGCCAACTGCACCTTTGAGTAAGTTATCTATCACAGAGTGGATTACGACTTGATCACCTACTTTTTCGATATGAATAATACATTTGTTAGTATTGACTACTTGCTTAAGATGTAGCATATCCTTAGACACAAAAGTAAAAGACTCTTCTTGGTAACAATCCAAGTAAATCGCGTACAAATCATCTATACTTATGGATGATGTTGTCTGTATACTGGCTAAAATCCCTCTTGCAAAATCTCCTCTCCAAGGCACAAAATTCAAATTAGGTTTTTGCTGACTATTTCCTACTTGATGTATGGTCTGATTGATCTCATCGAGATGTTGATGAGATAGCGTTTTGTACGGTTGTATATTATTGGTTCGCCATGAAAAATGTGACGTTGCTGACAAAGACTGTCCCGCTCCAGTAGATCCCGTGATAGCCGTAGTGTAAAAGTCTGCTTCATGCCCATTTTTTAATAAGGGTATGATGGCTAGCTGTATGGACGTTGCAAAACAACCCGGATTTGCTACTGCATTGCTGTTTTTTATAGCGTCACGGTTGATTTCAGGAAGGCCATAAACAAAATCCTTATCTTGAAAGTTAGATGTAGCTGCAAGTCTAAAATCATTGGACAAATCTATAATTTTCGTATCCTTATGCAAGTCCAATTCTGAAAGTGTTTGTCGACTTTCACCATGGCTTGTACATAAGAAAACAACATCGACATCCTTATCTATACCTTGACTAAAAGTCATTTCACAAGTACCAAATAAGTCTTGATGCACTGAATAAATCTTACTACCCGCATTGCTTTTGCTTTGCGCAAATACGAAATCTACTTCTGAATGATCGATCAAAAGTCTAATCAATTCTCCACCTGTATATCCAGCGCTACCCATGATTCCTGCTTTGATCATATTAAGAGTATTTTATCTCATTGACTAAATGAAATATGGACGTTTGATTTCCAAATATTTTGGTAAATCCTCTTACGTCTTCTCCGGTCCAAGTATTGTTCATCTCACCGTACGAGCCAAACTTACTGCTCATCAGATCATGATCAGATACAATTCCTGTCACTACAAATCGGTATGGCATGAGACAAACAAAAACCTTACCAGTAACCATCTTTTGAGAATTGGTCAAAAATGCTTCGATATCTCTCATTATTGGATCTAGGATTTGTCCTTCGTGCATCCAGTTTCCATAAAACTGAGCCAATTGATCTTTCCAGCTCAGCTGCCATTTGGTCAATACATGTTTTTCTAAAGCATGGTGCGCTTTGATGATTACCATTGGCGCTGCGGCTTCAAATCCGACTCTACCCTTGATACCTATGATCGTATCTCCCACGTGTATATCTCTGCCTAAAGCATAAGGTGATGCAAGATGCTGTAAATGTAATATAGCGTCTGTTGGATGCTCAAAAGTCTGATCATCGATTCCTTTGAGATTTCCTTGCTCAAAATGTAAGGTCAAATCCATGTTTTTAGTAGCAGTCATCTGAGAAGGCCAAGCATCTTCAGGTAGCATACCATTGGAAGTAAGCGTTTCTTTGCCACCTATACTAGTGCCCCACAGTCCTTTATTGATAGAGTAAGCGGCTTTTTTAGTGTCTATATGTACACCTTTATTTTGGAGATAATCGATCTCCTCTTGTCTGCTGAGTTTCAAGTCTCTGATCGGAGTCAATATCTCTACATTGGGTATCATCATGCGAAGGATCAAGTCAAATCTTACTTGATCATTGCCCGCTCCCGTGCTTCCATGAGCCATTACATGAGTACCTAAAGATATAGCGTGCTTTGCAATATGCATGGCTTGACTAAGTCGCTCAGCACTTACACTCAGTGGATAAGTATTATTTTTCAATACGTTGCCATAAATCAAAAACTTTACGATATCATCGTAATAAGAGCGGATTGCATTTATATTGGTATGTGATTTTACACCAAGATTATAGGCATGTTGGGTGATTTTATCTAGTTCGGCGTCATCAAATCCACCTGTATTGACCGTCACCGTATGAACGTCATATCCCAGCTCATCGGTCAAATATTTAACACAATACGTGGTATCTAATCCACCACTAAATCCTAGAACAATTGATTTTTTATTCATGCTTTTATATAAATTAAAAGATGTTTGCCATTAATGATGCAAATACTTTACTGAACTTTGACTTTTCTTTGGTTAGTCCCAAAAGTTCATTCAAGTACTTAAATTTTTTGATTTTCATAAAACGCTCATAAACTGGAGCATTTTCTTCAAAATCGTTTTTAACTTCTTCCACAGGTGGATGATCTTTCGGGTCATAAAGCATCGCCGTGCAAAGGCAGTTTTTGCGCTCTTTGGCAGTGAGTATATCAAAGTTTACACAACTCTTGCATCCTTGCCAGAAAGTCTCATCTTGAGTCAATTCACTGTAAGTAACGGGTTCGTAGCCTAAGTCGCTATTGATTTTCATGACAGCTAGTCCTGTAGTCAAACCAAACAATTTTGCATTGGGATACTTCCTTCTGGACATATCAAATATCTTTTGTTTGATACCTTTAGCTATACCTGTTTTTCTAAACTCAGGAGAGACTATAAGTCCAGAATTGGCTACATAATCCCCTTCCCAAGTCTCTATATAACAAAAGCCAGCCCACGTACCATCTTTAGTGATAGCTATGACCGCTTTACCCTCTTCCATTTTTTTGGAAAGGTACTCAGGGCTTCTTTTAGCGATGCCTGTACCTCTAATTTTTGCTGAGGATTCCATTTCCTCACAAATCTGCAAACTGTACTTCGTATGAGTACTATTTGCTTCTAATATCAATATATCACTTGGATTATCAGCCATTTTTATAAAACGGTTTGAAAATGAAAAAATAAAATAAGTGGCTTGAAAAAAGATATTGCTAGTGGTAAGCAATAAAACAAAAATGGAAGAGTAGTACTAGACGCGCCTATGCCCTAAGACTGATGGAGCAAAATTTGTAGCTAAATCCAGAAAACATATGCATCTAGACAAAGGAGACTGCCTATGATGATTTGATAAATAATATGTTTTCTTTATGACCATGTAATATGATGTATTTATAAATACTATGTGAATACATTGATAAAGCAAAAATAGTTCCATTTTCAAATATATTTTGATTTTTTTAACTTTTTTATTCACTGGATTATAAAATATTTAGAGTTTTTTTTGCCTGATTGACAATTTAATGTTTTTCGTCGAAAAAAAAGACACGTTAATCTATACGTTGATCATTTACTAAACAGTGTTTATTAACTTTGCGTTGTTATTTAAAATAAACAATATGGGGCTTACAGAGCGCAAAGAGCGGGAAAAGATGGAATTGAAAAATTTAATTCTAGATGCTGCACAAAAAATTTTGTTGGCACAAGGTCAAGATGGCCTATCCATAAGGAAAATAGCCGATGAAATAGAGTATAGTCCAGCGACTATCTACCTTTATTTTCCTGATAAAGATGCTATTTTGCACGAATTGATGGAGATGGGATTTGGGGTGATGAATGAATATATGAAAACTGCCTATGCTGAGATTGATCCAGTAAAAAGAATACATAGCATCGGTCATGCTTATATCAGATTTGGGTTAGAAAACAAGGATTGGTACGAACTTATGTTCAATTCTGACAAACCTATGAAGCATATCGAAAAATGTTGTGAAGACTGGGATCAAGGTATGGCTATGTTTGCTTTTCTTACCCAAACTTGTCAAGAAGCACTAAAAAAACTGGAGATAAAAAATATTGAAGAAAATATTTTAGCATTACATCTTTGGAGTAGTGTACATGGTTTGGTCAATCTGTACCTCACAGAAAGACTAGAAATTATACAGAGAAATAACAGTTCAGCATTGATAACCAAAACTTTGGATGCTATTATTCATACTGTTTTTAGAAAATAGTTTTAATCTAAAAATAATCCGACATCAATTATAAAAAACAACTTGTTATGTCCACAAACATTAAAATATTAATTCTCACTTTGTTAGTAAATATTGCAAGAGCTCAGGACTTTTCACCATTGGTCAGTATAGCATGGGAAAATAATCATGAGCTAAAAGCCAAAAACTTCCAACTAGAAAGTGCAACAAAATCCTTGCTTGAAGCTAAAGCTATGTACGGCCCTGATGTAAAATTTGGTATTCAATATACCTTGGCAGCAGGCGGAAGAAGCATTGCCTTTCCCGTAGGAGATTTGCTCAATCCAGTTTATAGCACGCTAAACCAACTGACCCTATCCAATGCCTTTCCACAAATAGAAAATGTCAACGAACAGTTTTTGCCTAATAATTTTTATGATGCACGTTTTCGAGTAACTCAAGCCATCTATTATCCGGATTTGGCTATCAACAAAAAACTCAAAATGGAAATGTTGGAACAAAAAAACTTGGAAATCAAAGCTTTCAAGCGTTTGGTTAGCAAACAAACCATGCAAGCTTATATTCAGTATGTGATGTCCCAAAATGCCATAGATATTTACATGTCTGCGGATACATTGTTACAAGAAGCTAAAAGGAGTACTCAAAGTATGATCAGAAATGGCATAGCCTTGCCGACTGCCATGTCACGGTTAGAAAACCAATCTGCCGAGCTATTGTCTCAAAAAACAGAAGCACTGGGCAATCAAAAAAATGCCGCGGCCTTTCTTAGATATATTTTGGGTATAGATGAAGCGTCTGAAATTGCTAAAGTAGATGGCATAAAGGATTTACCATTGGTACCTATCACAGGCTTGAATGAAAGAGAAGAATTGATGCAGCTAAAACAAGCTGTCAAAATGCAATCCTTGAGCATCGAAAGAGAAGACAATTATTACTATCCAAAGATAGGTGCTCAATTGGATGCAGGAAGTCAAGATTTTGACTTTGGGTGGCAGCCTTATGCCCTTTTTGGTATCAATATAGACATGAATATTTATGATAATAAAAAGCATAATCATCGGAAACAAGCTGCAAAAGCCGATATAATGGCAACTGAATCTATCTATAATCAAGTAGAAAATCAAATCAAACTACAGCAAGATGTAGCCTTTGAAAACTTCAATACTGCCATCATCCAAGCCGAAGTTTTTCAGGCTAGAATCAAAGCAACACAAAAAATATACAATGAAGTTTTTGTAAAATATAAAGAAGGAAGTGCCGGATATATAGAGTTGATCGATGCTCAAACCCAACTGACACAAATCAAACTTCAACACCTACTGGCAAAAAATAATGCGTGGATAAAATGGTCTGAATATATCTATGCAACAGCCATTTTTCCCATTAATTAAATAAATAAATCATAAAATCAAAAATAATGAAGTTCATTACCATTATCATCGCACTCACAGGTATTTGCTTTTTTGCTTGTAAATCTGAGCAAGAACCCACCTCTTCAAAACCTAAAGAAACAGTAAGTCAAGTAAAGATACATGAAATAGAAACCATACAGGAATCCGAAAATATAAAAGTGCTAGGCATTGTCATGAGCGAATCTGAAGCTAGACCATCATTTAAAACCGGTGGTATTATCAGTAAAACTTTTGTAAAAGAAGGTGATTTAGTCACTAAAGGCCAACTCCTTGCAACCCTCGAAATGGAAGAAATCAATGCCCAAGTAAAACAAGCTGAAGAAGGGTTGCAAAAGGCATTAAGAGACAAAAACAGGGTCAACAATCTTTTTAAAGATAGTGTGGCTACCCTGGAGCAATTTCAAAACGTAAACACAGCATATGAAATGGCCAAGAGAACTTCTGAAATCGCAAGCTTCAACCAAAAGCACTCTGTAGTAAGATCACCTATAGCTGGCAAAATCATAAAACAAATCATGCACTCCGGTGAAGTGACTGGCCCAGGAAACCCTATATTTGCTATCTTGGGTGTTGGAAATAAAGATTGGATCATAAAGTCAGGCCTTACAGACAGAGATTGGGCTAGAACTAATGAAAATGACAAAGTAAATATTATGCTGGACGCCTATCCTGGCCAGGTTTTTAAGGGGTTGATCTCAGAAAAATCATCTGTAGGAGGCAATACCAGTGGTACTTTTGATGTCAATATTCGATTTATTGATAAACCCAAAAATCTTGCAGCGGGCTTAATCGCTAACATCTCCATCACCTCTGACCGCAAAGAAAAGTTTACTGTGATCCCAGTAGAAGCATTAGTCAAATCAAATGGCCAATCTGCCACGGTTTTTACTGCACAAGATGGAAAAGCCAAACTTACCAACATTAGAATTTCAAAGCTGTTGGGCGATAAAGTTGCGGTAGCTTCTGGTTTGGAAGGAATATCAAATGTGGTCACTATAGGTGCAATGTACTTAGAAGACGGAGATAATATTAAGTACTGATTTGAGTGATTTGAACAAAGAACACCTTAAATGACAAATGACTTGAACGATTTTAAAGTTAATTAACAAATCACTGATCACTAGATTACCAGATCAAAAATATCAATATGGGATTCAATAAATTTTTTGTAAAAAATTGGCAATTTACCTTAGTCATATTTGCTGCCGTAATGGTTTTGGGCATCAACGCTCTATTAAATATGCCGAGGGGTGAGGATCCACCTTTTGGTGCGCCTATATTTTCTATAGTAGTAGTATATCCGGGTACCAATCCCACAGACATGGAAAAACTAATAGCCGACCCTATAGAAGAGGAATTATACCAGCTTACAGATGTCAAAAAAATCAATACTACAATCAATGATGGTCTTATCGTTATGTTGGCTGAGTTTAATTTCGGGGTCGATGTAGAAGCCAAAAACAATGATGTTATACGAGAAATTAACAAAATAAGACCTGACTTGCCTGATGGTATTGTACTCCTAGATATCAAAAGGGCTGCATCAAGTGATGTAGTCATTTT
>Ga0075154_10000664_pt1 | contig 27761 bp, 30 predicted proteins | sample JI71714BDNA_FD_70965 | JGI IMG/M metagenome (GOLD analysis project Ga0075154, IMG submission 70965) | Wastewater effluent complex algal communities from Wisconsin, to seasonally profile nutrient transformation and Carbon sequestration -... | ecosystem: Engineered > WWTP > Effluent > Algae...
GTCGAAGATCACGCGGGTCGCGCGCCAACTTACCGGTTGTTTCAGGGTGGGCAGGCGCTGACACTCTCCGCGGTTCAGTTATTGCCGCAACTGGCACAATACAATGCGCTGTTTAAAGGCGGCGAATCTGGTTATCTGGTCTCTGACGGACAGAACACCCAAGCGGCGTTGCAGTTAAGCTTGGATCACTCGCGGTTATGGGTTGCCAAAGCTTTACCGGTAGCCACGCAACAGTGGTACGTCGCAGTGCTGTTCAGCCTGCAGATGTACGACTGGCAACGCTGAGGCCGATGCTGCCTGCTATCCCAGCAGCAGGTTGCCGCAGCGCCAAAGCTGGCGCAGATAACGCGCCAGCACATAACCACAAACCCCCAGCGCGACGGCAAATTCCAGTTGGGCTAGCCCGAGTTGCCACTGTGCCAGCTGCTGCAACAGCGGGTCCGTTTGCTGTGCCAGATAACCGGACAGTTTCAGCAGCGCCGTGGCGCTAATCACCAGCGGAAAAGTACAAGCAGCAAACGCCGGGTTGAAGCTGCCACTGAGCAGCTTAGGTAATTGCCACCAGACACGCAGGGTCAACAGCAGCGCCACGCCACTGAGCAGCAGCAATGCGGGTGTGGACGCAGCTGTCAGTGGCAGGCAGAGCAGGCCACTTAAGGTCAGGCTACCCGGCGCGGCCAGAATGGCCAGCAGTGGTCGCTGTGGCGTTGGCAGCGGGCTACCACGGCGCAGGCGGTAGAGCATCAGCGGTAACATCAGCAGATACGCCAGCAAACCGGCACCTGCCAGGGTCTGCAACAGCCACAGCGGTGCGCTGGCCGGAGCACTTAGCACGGCCACGACAAAACCAATCGGCGGGATAAACCAGGCCGGCACTAAATCCGTCAGGGCAAAATGCGCCAGACGGTGACGGACAAATCCAGCCAGCAAACTCAGATGTGCAATAAGCGCCAGCCACCACAGCGCTGTGGCAGGGGCTGCTGCGATCTGCTGCAGCGCGGCGCTTTGCACTAAAGTCGCCATACAAATCACTGGCAACAGACTGCCGGCCACCGGGTGCGCCAGCTCTTGTTGCAATAACCGTGGCGCGCTCAGAAACTTCAGTACCACCGCCAACAACAACGGCAGCGCCAGCAGCGCGGCAGCCAGTTGTACTTTGCCTTGTTGCTGGAACAGTTGGTCGGCACACCAGCCGAGGCTGGCGAGGCCCAACGCCAAACCTGCCGCTGCAGTGGGCACCGTGGAAAGGCGGGTGGTCAGTCGAGTGACTTGCGGCGAAAAAGCGCTGTAGTTCATGGTTTCACCTGTGCGGTTCAGAACAGTCAGCGCTAGCTTAGAATGGTCTTATCATTTAGCATATCTGTATAAATTTAACGCGGCATATAGAAAAACTATATGAATATCAGTTTTCGTCAGCTCAAAGCTTTTGTCGCCGTGGCGCGGCTCGGTAATTTAGGCGCAGCCGCCGACCAGCTGTGCCTGACGCGTGGCGCCATTTCTCAAGCGCTGAAAGAGCTGGAACTGCAGCTCGGCACACCGCTATTTGACCGCGCCCATCCGCATCTGCTGCTGAACAGTGAAGGTGCGTTGTTGCTGCCACTGGCGGATGAAATGCTGACACGGCTGGATGATATCGGTGCGCTATTTCAGCAGAGCGGTGAAACCGGCGGCAGCGGCAAAGCCGTGCTACGCATAGGTGCCAGCCAGACCATCGGCAACTATCTGTTGCCGTCTTTGCTGGCACAGCTGGGGCCACAGTGGCGGCTTAGCGTCTTTATTGCCAATAGCCAACAACTGGCCGAGCGGCTGCTGGCATTTGAGCTGGATTTGGCGCTGATTGAAGGTGAAGTCACCCATCCGCAGCTGCACAGCGAAGCCTGGCAGCAAGACCAGATGCTGCTGGTGACAAGCCCAATGCATCCGCTGGCGCAGCGTATGGCCGTCAGCGGTGCTGTTGATGCTGCGCTGAGCGCCGCCGATTTAGCCGATCAATATTGGGTGTTGCGCGAAGCACAGTCGGGTAGTCGTGAGCAGTTTGATAAATACCTGCGGCCGCAACTCGCAGCGCCCGGTACTGTGCTTGAGCTGAATACGTTAGAAGCGGTGCTGAATACCGTGCAACAAGGCCTTGGTCTGACACTGGTGTCTGAACTCGCGGTACAGGACCGCCTGCGCAGCGGCGCTTTAGTCGTGTTACCGTTCAGTCAGCCGATGCCGCGTCAGCTGCACTTATGCTGGCATCAGGATAAATACCTGTCTGCGGCCAGTCAGCGCTTTATCCGCTTTTGTCGGGAGAGCGATTGACGCTGGGGCGGCTTTTGCCGGACAGGCAGCGATGTGTTGCATATCGCTGCCAGCAGAACGCCCGGCAAGCCTTGCTGATTTCAGCGGCCAATCGCTAGGTTGATTATGGTTTGAGAGTCAGCTCGTCGTGCACAGTCTTGACCCCTTCCACCCCACGGGTAATGGCGACAATCTGATTAATCTGTAACTGGGTATCCACTTTGCCGGTTAAACGGACATCACCTTTAGTGGTGACGATGGCAATATCAAAAGCACTGAGTGCATTGTCCTTTGCAAGCGCAGCCCGCACCTTTTTGGTGACATCCATATCAACAACCGGCGTACCACCGACCTGCCGCTGGATGTCGGTGGACGTAGTATCTTTGGTTTGCGCATAAGCAATGGGGGCGGCGCATAACATCACTGCGACCAATGTAGTGGTCAACGACAAGATGCTATGGCGGCGAAGAGTCTGAATTGTCATCTGGTGCTCCGAAAGTTAGCGGTGAGTCGAGACTGTAGTGTGACCCGTCGCTACAGCATCATCCGTTCGCCAGCGAACGGATGGTCAGATTGATTGAACGGACTGTCATCGCCATCGCCACTATCATCGCCACAGGCCCACGAACCAGCGGGCAGCTAGTGGCGTGACCACAAGCGCCCTGATGAGCGCTTAAAACCTGTTGCTGACCTTGAGTTCAATTTCCCAGCTGTCGACGCCGGGGGCTGAGGTCATCGGTGTGGACAAGTCGATGTGCACCACATGGTTGTTGCTGGATTTGGCTGAATAAATCCGCATACCGACGCCAATACTGCCGAGCCATTGGTCGGTCAGGTTTTGCCGTAATAAGTCACTGTTGGTGCGGTAGATTTGGTCTGGTGGTGTGAGCGGCGCGAACAGGCTGATGACACCCAGCGGTAACGCCTGGCGTGCGCTGATGGCGGCCGGACTCAGCTGTTGTGGATCGGCTACGCTGCCGCCGTTAACGCGGCCCACGTCAGCAAAAGCGACAAACCCCAAATCCAGCATCTTGTACAGGTTGATGCGCGGGTACCAGCGCAGTTCGCTTGTGAGTAAAGTTTTGTTGATACCGTGTTGATATTGCAGCGGATAACCGCGCAGGCCGCTGTCGCCGCCCAGTTCAAGCGGCAGATCGGCAAAATTGCGGTTGCGCCGCGTCAGCTCAGCCTTGTTGTACCAGGTAAAATCGGCATTGAGCTGATAAAAATCTTCGGCTTTCAAACGCCATTCGCGCAAATCGCCGCCTTGCAGGCCGTCGATCAGATCAAAGCCGGCATCAAGCAGGATTAAGTGCTGGCGGTCACCAAAGCCTTTGCTGCTGTGGCCGATCAGCCGGTAACCCAGCGAAGTGTCCGCTTGCAGTTTGCTGCTTTGCACGCCGATTTTCAGGCTGTGGTGCCAGCCCAGATTGACGTCTTCGGCGCGGTCGATAAACAGAATGTCACTGAGCACGCGGTAATCATGTTGTTTGTATTCCACGCCAACCCAGGGATAAGCCCAGCTGCGGTCTTGCGGTAATGCTAAAGTGGTTTGCCCGGGCAGTAACAGCACCGAGGCTGGCGCAAAGCGCCAGTCTTCACTGAGCACCCCGGCCAGTAACCGGGTCGAAGCGTGGTCCTGATATGACCATAACCGGCCTGCACTCAAATCCAGTCGGCGGTGATCGGTTGCAAAAATATTCTCCAGCGCACCGTTATGAAACACCTGGGTTTGTTGCAGGTCGCTGAGCCACTCGGTGCGGTACATCCAGCGGCTATCGTCCTGATAAAAAGGTTTTTCCAGCACCAGCTGCTGCACATGGCCGTCGTCGTTGTTGGTCCACTCGGCGGTCAGATAACTATGGGCAAACAGGTCGTCACCGACAGAGCCTGTGACCAACGACAACGGCATTTCCAGCTTAAATTCGTAGCCACTGCGCTGCGTGTCGCTTTGATATTTCACCGACGTGCGTACGCCAAAACCCAGGAAGTTATCTTCTTTAAAACCAACCGAATATTTGTTCTGACCACCGCTGCGGCCAAAGCCAACAGAAGGCAGCAGGCTCCAGTTATCTGCGGTCTCGACCAGCACGTCATAACTTTGATCAGCGTTGCAGGTCGGGCTTAACCGGACTTTGGCATCGTGCAGATAAGATTTATCGCGCAGCAGCCGCTCTGCTTCGGCCAAATCGCTGAGCTGGATCTGCTCGCCACTGGCAAAAGGTAATTCGCGCGCGACCGTGTCGGGACGGGTGGTGACATGGGCCCAGTTGGCAAAATGATGCAGCCAGATAGCGTCGGCGTCTTCGACAAAAATCGGCTCGGTACGAATGTGGATCTGGCCAACGCGAATGGGGCGATCAGCCGCCGTCTGGCCGCTGTCTTGCGTCGTGCTGGCCGGTTTTTTCCCGAGCCAATCACAGAGCAATTCGCTGGAGACTGGCTCTACCTGTTGTGGCGTTTCACCGGCCAGTGCTGTGGCGGAAGTGAGTACCAAAGGCGCTACCGCGCAGCAAAGGGCACAATGCAATATCGACCAACGCAGGGACTGCATATTACCTCCCGCTGCAGGCAGCAAACAGATCCAGTTCAGGGCGGAATTCGGTACTCACCCGGTTAAACAACGCCGGCAGGCTGTGAAACAAATGGTCATGGCTCAGGGCTTGTTGCTGCTGTTGTTGCAGACAGTCAAAACTTAAACGCTGGTTTTGCGCAAAACTTTGCGACATCCACCAAATCAGCGGCACACCGGTTTGCGCTTTAGGCGCCATCCAATATGGCAGGCCATGTAAATAGACGCCGTTTTCTCCCAGCGATTCGCCATGGTCAGACACATACAACATAGCGCTGTCCGGTAATTGCTGCAGCTGCAGGATCACGCTGGCCAACATGTCGTCAGTGGCCAGCAGACTATTGTCGTAGGCATTGATGATCTGCTGGGGCGGACAATGGTTCAGCTCTTTATCGGTACATTCCGGGCCAAAGACTTTTTGCTGTGCGCTGCTGCGGCGTGAATATTCCGGGCCATGGCTGCCAAGCTGATGCAACACAATGATGCGATCTTTGCCCGCAGGCTGCGCCAGTTCACGCTGCAGCGCCTGCAGCAGGATGGCGTCGGTACAGCCGCCGCTGGTCTGGCATTCCGGTAATTCAAACAGCATCTGATGCTGCAGCCGGTCGCACACTCCTTTGCAGCCGGAATTATTGTCATACCAGCTGACGTCAACCCCGCTGCTTTGCAGAATATCCAGCACGTTGCTGCTGTTTTTCGCCGTGGTTTCGTCATAGTGTTCACGGCCCATGCCGGAGAACATGCAAGGCACCGAATGCGCCGTGGCCGTGCCGCAGGAACTGACCTGACTGAAACTAATCACCGGCAACTGGCTTAAGCGCGGGTTGGTCGGCCGGTCATAGCCGTTTAGCTGAAAATGGTCGGCGCGGGCGGTTTCACCGAGCACCAGTACCAGCGTTCTTGGCGCTGCAGTTGGAGCCAGATTGCGCACGTCAGTGCCCAGTACCTGAAAGGTCGGCGGAAAATGCGCTGCGATCTGTTGTCTGGTCACAGAAATAGCCGCCGACAGCGGGCTGATCGGCAGGGCAAAATACTTTACGTCGCGATAGTTGCGGAAAAAACTGGCGAGTTCAGCATATTGCGTTGCCGCCACAGCGCCAATTCCGCTGCACAGCAACACCAGCGTTAAGAGCCACTGGCTGGCACTGCGCCGCCAGGACCGGGTGTTAAAGGCAATTTTCAGATTAAGCCAGCCCAATAACAGCAGCCAGCCGGCCGTGGTGAATATCAGGTCTGGATTCAGCAAGCCACGGGCTTCGGCCAGATCCGTTTCCAGCACGTTTTGCAGCATTTCGTGGTCAATCACGGTGCCAAAATGGCTGCTGAAGTAGTGGCTAATAGCGGCGATCAGGAAAAAGCCAGACAGCAGGCTACGCTGCAGCCGCGGCAAACCGGGTAGGCTGAATAGCACATAAACCAGGCTGTTCAATAGCAGTAATACCAGTAACAACAGGGCTTGCAAGCCATATTGGCCGGGAATTTTCTGCTGAACCTGAGCGAAAAACGGCGCTTGAAATAACAGGGTGGTCAACGCGGCCAATAACAATGCGTAAGCCATCGGCGGCAGCACAAAACGCTGGCTGCGCTTGAGCAGAAAGCCGTGGGTGTGTTGTAGCCAATGCAGGGTCAGTTCGGTCATGAAAGCGTGCCTCTGGCAGTATTATTCCGGAAATTGAGTCGGTGGACTGTGCGCTGCAAGACACTGCGCAGGGCCGGCCAATAGGCGCATAAACAGGCCATGCTCCAGCACCAGGCGGCGCTGGCAATGTCATGCGAGATAAAATGCGCACCGCGCAGTTGTTGCACCAGGCCAAGGCCAGCGCCAAGCAGCAGGCTGCACAGCAGCGCAGGCCTGGCCAGTGCCGGATAGAGTTGTAAGCAGAAGAAGTACAGACCAAGCCAGGCGTAGCCGATGCTGGCATGACCGGCCGGGAAACAGGCGTTCGGTGCCCGGTTGGCTGGCCAGTGGCTGAACAGGCCGACAAAAGTCTGGCTGCCGCCAAAAGCCTGTAAATCCCAGGGGCAGTCCATCGGTACACTGTGTTTGAGGATGGCGACACCGGCCAGGCTCAGTGTCAGGCTCATTAACAGCCGGCCATGTGCCTGCTGGCGCGCCGCTGTCCAGCGGCCAGGCGTGACAGGTGTGGCTGTGCGGCGTTTTTGTTGGAGTTTTTTCCAGCAAACTTGCCCGATAAAATGCAGCAGTAACGCCGCGATCAGCCATTGATTCAGGCTACGCACGCCACGGTGCAGCACGTCTTCAGTCAGCCAGTGATGTTGCAGGGCCCAGCTTTGCCCCTGTAGCTGATACCAGAAACCGGCCAGCGCAACATCACCATTCAGGCCATAGCAAACGCCAAACAGCAGGCTGAGCACCAACAGCGGGCGCAGCAGCAATAGTCTGGCAGATGGCAACGCAGCATCTAGTAACAAGTAAAACCCCAACCCTGAGCAGCACGATGATCGCAGCCTAGCGGCGGAGTCTTAAAGTAAACTTAAATCGACCCATCATTGTTGTGTTGTGTGTCGTCCGGCGAATTGACGCCCCGGTGGCGCGGATCCGTCTGACGGTTTTGTGCCACAAATACTTCAAGGGCAGGCAGCAGACAATCTCCGTTCAGTTCGCTACACTGCTGCCGGACCCAAAAAAGTACTTGTTAAAATTGGAGAGCAATGATGAAGCATATTGTTGGTGCAGTGCTTGCTGCTGCGGTGATGTTAGCGGGTTGTGCGAAAGAGTCTGAAGTGCAATGTACCACTGCAGCCAAAGAAACCTGGCAGAGCGAACAAACTTTTAAAGACGGTCTGGTCGCCAAAGGTTTTGTGATTGATGAATTTAAGGTCACTCCGGGCAATTGCTACGAAATTTATGGCAAAAATCCGGCACAGGCCAAAGTTGAAATTTACTTCAATCCGGTCGATGGCTCTGTCGTGAAAGAAGAGACTAAATGACCGATAAAGGTCTGATGATCTGGGACCCGGTGCTGCGATTGCTGCACTGGGTTACAGCCTGTTGTTTCGTGCTGAATTACTGGGTACTGGAGCAGGGCGGTTTTTGGCATCGCTTTGTGGGCTATCTGCTGTTTTTTATGGTGATGGTCCGGCTGATTTGGGGCTTTACCGGCCCGAAAAACGCCAGATTTTCATTATGTATTTTGCAAAAAACGAGCTGGCAACAGCATTTTTCCCAACTCAAAGGCCGCCATCTGCATGCGCACGAAGGCCATAACCCCTTTGGGTTTTTATGGCTCTATGCGTCTTTGGCTTTGTTTGCCGCGTTGGCGACCACCGGTTTTTTATTGGAAGAAGTGGATTATTTTTTTGGCAGTGACCGCCTCGAGTTTATCCACGGCACCTTAGCCGACACGCTGTTTGCCGGCGTGTGCATTCATGTGCTGGCTGTTTTTCTGGTCCAGTGGTGGGGAAAGATCTCGTTAATCAAACCGATGTTCACCGGGAAAAGACGCTTTTAAAGCTGCGCAGCGCTGAGCGCTTTCATCATCAGCAAAGCCCCAGACTAAGGTTGTGATGACGCCGGGTTTGCCTGTTGCGCCTCAATGGCCGCGTGTTTCAGCGGTTGCCGTGCTGGTTTGGGTAACTCCAGCGGGGTCAGTAGCTGTGCCCACTGGCCGGTTTTTGCCAGTTTTTGTAAGCCTTGTTCAAACTGGTTTAACAGCTGCCGCGCTTGCGGATAGTTTTTGTTGAGCAGTAAATGCACCGATTTTCGTTCTAACACCAGTTGCGAACCATGCAATACAGTTTCAGGCGCTTCCTGCTGATGCCAGAAGCGAGCTGTGCCCGTATCGGCAAGGACCACGTCGACTTGTTTGCTCAACAGTAATTGCATCAGTGCCTGGTCGGAGTCTGCCAGACTGATGGTGAAACCAGCCTGATGGATCGCACGCGGATAGGCGTAGTCTTTGACGATACCCAGACGCGGAAGATGGTTTGCGAGTTGATTGAGGTGGCGTTTCGTGATGGGTTTCAGCGCAAAAAAACGCAGCTCGTTGTAATACAGCGGGCTGGAAAAGTAAAACTGCAGATGCCGCTCCGGGATATCCCAAGCGCCGATGATCCCGGCAACGTCAGGCTGCACTCCCTGCCGCATGACTTCACCCCAGGGCAGATAGCGAACGTTCGTGTCGATTCGTTCGGTAGCAAATGCCGTCTGTACCAAAATGGCCAGCGGACCACCGTCTTTCAGACCCGGCGCGTGATAGGGTTGATAATCGCTGCTGACGAATGGCAATGGTTTGCCAGATACCTGCACGGAAAGAGTCAGAAAAAGACTGAGGAACCACCATTTAATCCACACTCACCAGCTCCCTGCATGTTGTTGTGAATGGATTTTACCCGCCGACTATTGCGCCCGTTTTACAGCGCCAACAGTTGCTGTTTGACATGGTCGGGCAATGTCACACTACTTTTACATATAAAATCGTATTGCACCAGCACCGCAACACCGCTGGCGCAGCGCTGGTCACCTTGCCAGGCTTCCTGGGTCACATCGAAGGAGCTGCCGCCGACCCGGCTGACATAGCTTTTGATTTCAACCGGTTTGCCGTAAAACAATTCAGCATGAAATTCGACCGAAAATTTTGCCAGGATCAGCCGCCACTGTGCTGGGTTTAAATCCGGGGTAAACAGGCGGAAAATGGGGTCACGGGCGCCCTCAAACCAGGCCGCAACCACGGTATTGTTGATATGGCCCAGCGCGTCGGTTTCATTAAAGCGCGGTTGAATAGTCTCGGTCAGCATACAAATCCTGTTACGAAAAACCCGCAGTGGAAGCAGGTCTGCATGATAAGTTAAGCCACAAGTTACCCCAGTGCCGGCGGTTTGCAAAGTGGGCAAACCATGGCATCGAGTCGGTTAAAAGCGGAGTCGGCAGGTGAAGATCCAGTGGATGATGGTTAGTGCTGTGTTGTTCAGTGTCGGGAGCATCGCGCAGGAATATCCGCGTGAGCTGAAATTCTCGCCGCAGGAGCAGCAGATGTGGCAACTCAGCATGCAGCGGCCGCTCGGTCACAATGCGCAGACCGCAATGCAAGGGCTGAAGATCACGACGCCGGCGCTGCAGGCATTCTGGTGGGCGCAGCGCTGTCGCTTTGCCCTACAAAGCCAAGACAAAGCCGAACTTGAGGCGGCGAGGCTGGCGCTGAAACAGCTGGAAACCTCGACCGGAAGCAGCGAGTTTGCCGGGAGTGCTGCTGGTTATAAATGTCTGCAACTGAGTCAATTCAAGCGGGGGGAGTCGGCGGCCACCCGTCAGCTCAGTTTTCTGGCATTTCATAGTCTGACCGAGCGCGATGCTGTGGCTCTGCACGCCTGGGTGGGTTTGGACTACGCCCGCGATGCGCTAGCCAGCGGTTTTTATGACAGCGCAGACCAGGCGGTCGGGCTGGTGTTGAATATCGCCCGGCAAAATCAGTTACAGCAGCTGGAAGCAGATAGTCTGTGGGTGCAGGCGGAAGTGAAACAGGCCATGGCGCTGTATCCTGAAGCACTGCGTAGCATCGATGCAGCGATGGCGTTGCAAACCGATCCGGGCCAGCGCAGCCACCTGCAGCTGATGCTGGCGGATGTCCTGCTTGCCAGCGGACGCAGGCAGGAGGCACAGGCACAATATCAGGCTTTGTGGCAGCAACAGTCGGTGCGTGCCGGATTGGCGTTACTCGAACTGCATTTGCAAGCAGACCACCTCGCGCAGGCGCAGGGACTCAGTAGTCAACTGCAGCAGGCTGCTGTGCAAAGTGGTGACCGCGAATTGATCGCCATCAGCCGGCTTCGTCACGCCATGCTGCTGCTGGCCCAAGGCGAAGTGACGGCAGCGACGCAGCTGTTTGACGACGCGGGCGGCTGGCTGGCACAACACCGTCTGGCGCTGTATTTGCCGGAGCAACTAAGCTGGGCGCAACGCTTATCGCACGCTGGTCAGCATCAGGCCGCATTTAGCGCCTTGCAGCACAGCCTGCGCTTACAACGACAACTGGATGCTGACAACAACCAGGCACAGGCGCAGCTCAGCAGTACCTTATTGATCGCCGAGCAACGCGGCCGCGAGTTAAAGCTGGTGGAGTTGCAGCAGCAACTCAAGGCTAGTCGCGCGCAAGCCGATGCCCAGGTCAGCAAACTCTGGCTGCTTGGTTTAGCGGCTACATTGATGGCGGGATTGCTGGCGGTTTGGGCCTGGCGGCGCCGCCGTTACTGAGCTGGGAACACTAAGGGCATTCCTGCAACTCACAGCGGCATCTAGACGGCCAAAAATTACAAATACAGACATTTATAAACTTTTTATCACAACTTTATGAAGTTTTTGTGGTGCCAAAAGCTAAGTTTGGCGCCGCAGGAAGCAACTTGTTTGCAGGGATGACTTCAATAATCCAGGATAAAAAAATGAAAAATGCTACCAAAATCGCCGTGCTCGGCGTATCTGCACTCTTTACTTTAACCACCGCGTCACAGGCTGTCGCAGCCGCAATCAGTACTGAGCAATCTGATCTGATCACCCCCATCGAACAGATCGATGACAGCACCATCCGCTACATCGTGAAGTATAAAAATGAGAGTTCCATGACAGAGCAAACTGACAGCAGCTCGTCTTTCGGGATGAATGCTGACAGCAGCGAGGTTTTTTCGGAACAAAAAGCCAATCAGTTATTAAGGAAGCATGGCGTGGATGCGATCATGCATCTGGCCAGCGTCAACGCCAGCGTCGTTGAATTAACGTCATGGCAGCTGGAGCAGTTTAAACTGGACCCGGCAGTCCAGTATGTTGAGGTTGACCCTAAACGCTACATTTTGAATGTGCCTTCGATCAAATCACAAACGGTTCCTTATGGCATTAACATGGTGCAGGCCAACCTGGTCAGCGATATCAACGCCACTAATACAAAAGTCTGTGTGATCGACACCGGCTACCGGTTAAACCACGCTGATTTACCGAATACCGGCGTGACAGGTTCCAGTTTTCCCGGCCACGGCAGCTGGAGCACCGATGGCAATGGCCACGGGACGCACGTCGCCGGCACTATGGTTGCCCTCAATAACAATGAAGGGGTGGTTGGGGTGCTGCCATCCGCCAAAGCCGGTGTACACATTGTGAAAATTTTCAATGACTCCGGTAACTGGACCACGGCATCTAACCTGATCCAGGGGATTCAATCCTGTAAAGACGCCGGTGCGAAAGTCGTCAATATGAGTTTGGGCGGCGGCAGTTCGAGCGCCACCGAACAAACCGCGATGAACAATTTTTATAATGGCGGCATGTTATTGATTGCCGCCGCAGGCAACGGCGGCGATACCAGCTTGTCTTATCCGGCGTCCTACGATGCGGTGGTCTCGGTGGCCGCAGTCGATTCAAACCGTAATCTGGCGAGTTTCTCACAGCGCAATGCGCAGGTTGAACTGGCGGGGCCCGGGGTCGCGGTAAACTCGACCTGGAGCAACGGTGGCTACAACAGCATCAGCGGGACTTCGATGGCATCGCCACATGTTGCCGGTGTGGCTGCGTTGGTGTGGAGTAACCATCCGCAATGTACTGCCGCGCAGATCCGCAGCGCGCTGACCCGCACCGCGCAGGACCGCGGGGCAGCCGGCCGTGATACCTCTTTTGGTTTTGGTATTGTTCAGGCCAAAGCGGCGCATGACGAGCTGACAAATAACGGTTGCAGTGGCAGCGGCGGCACGACACCACCACCGGGGAACGGCGCGACCTTCCCTAATCTGGCTGGTACCGCAGGCCAGTGGCTGCGCGCGTCCTACACCCTGCCGGCCGGCCTGAGCTCGGTGACCTTCCGGATCGCTGGCGGTACCGGTGATGCTGACTTGTACGTGCGGGCGGGATCTGCGCCAACCACGGCCTTATATACTTGCCGGCCTTATCTGAGTGGTAACAATGAAGTCTGTACCATCAATAACCCGCAAGCAGGGACCTGGCATGTGGGCATCCTGGGTTTTGCCGCCTTTAGCGGTGTGACTTTCAGTTACCAGTATTAACTGGCGGCCGGGGCCTCAAGCCCCAGCCATGCAGTGAAGTTCCAACGCCTGACGCGCTTTGCGTCAGGCTTTGGCTGTTTTCGTTGTTGCCAGCGGCGGTAGCTCCGCCAGTGCAGCCTTGGCATCAATTCCCAAGCGGTCTGCCAAGGTTGACAGTGCATCTAGCCGGCTGTGGAAAGTTGGTAAATCTGGGTGGTGTTCAATGAAATTGGCTTCCCACTTGTATTTTCGTGGCACCACCAAGTAAACCTGACAATTGCATTCTTTGGCATCGAGCAACACGTTTTCAATCGCGAGGCCGGTGGTCGAATCCATAAACGGCACACGACGTAAGTCCATAACCAGGGTATGGGCGGTTTTCACCGCAATCGACTCCCGTTGCAGGGTTTTAGCGACGCCGAATATCATCGGGCCGCTGAGGCTGAGCAGCAAGGTATTGGCTTTTTCATTGATTTTATCGAGTAGCAGTTTCTCAGCAGGCCGTAAATCAGAGGCATCGCCCGAGTCGTTAATCACGTTGATATTGCGTTCCTGTAACTGCGATAACCGGTCGATAGTGATGAGATTTGCGATAAACATGCCGACCCCGACTGCGACAATTAAATCGACGAACACGGTCAGGATCATCACGACATACATCGTCATTGCTGCGGAATGCGACAGCTGATGCGCGCGTTTGACAAAAGCCCAGTCGAGAATATTCATCCCCACTTTGAAGGCGATTGCGGCGAGTACCGCCATCGGAATGTACTGGACGATGCCGGCAGCGGCAAAAAAGGCAACGAGCAGCGTCGCGACCCGGGTCACGCCGGACAGGGCACTGCTGGCGCCGGCCTGAATATTCACCACGGTGCCCATGGTGGAACCTGCACCCGGCAAGCCGCCACATAACCCGGCGGCGATGTTACCAAGCCCCTGGCCGATCAGTTCTTTATTGGAATCGTGTTCAACCCGGGTTAAACGGTCGGCGATCACGGCGGTGATCAGCGAATCAATACAGCCAAGGGCGCCGAGCATCACAGCGCTCATCAGCATATGCGTCATTTCGCCATAGGTGAATGTCGGGATGACCAGGCTGGGTAAGCCGATATTGATTTCACCAATGCGGCGGATCTCATCGGCTTCAAACAACCAAACGGAAGCCAGCGTACAGCAAACCAGCGCCAGCAATTGTGGTGGTAAGCGTAAGGGGAGGATTTTCGGCGCAAATTGCATCAGCGCCAGGGCTGATAACGCCAGCGCCAGTTCTTGCCAGCGCAGTTTTTCGACCAGCACCGGCAGTGCCTCAATGACACCGGTTGCGCCCCCTGTGATGCCGGCAACCCCCAGCAGATTTGGCAATTGCAGAATGATCAGCAAGATGCCGATGCCCGACATAAACCCGGAGATCACGCTGTATGGCATCAGTGTGATGTAACGGCCAAACTTCAGCGCCCCGAGCACAATTTGCACCAGACCCGCCATCATCACGACGGTAAACGCCATCGCCAACCCCTTCTCCGGGTGGGCCGCGACGAAACTGGCGATGACCGCTGTGGTCACCACAGTCATCGGGCCGGTTGGTTCGGAGATTAAGGTACGGGTGCCGCCAAACAGGGCGGCAAATAATCCAACCAGCAGAGCACCATAAATACCGGCCTGTGCGCCGGCACCTGAGGCTACCCCAAAAGCCAGTGCCAGTGGCAGCGACACAATGGCGGCGGTCACACCGCCCATCAAGTCATTACTGCGGGATTTTGAATCAAAAGCGTTAAAAATGGGCACTGGAGTGGCGGCCTTCTGCAGACATGTTGTTGATGCGACGAGTTTATCGGTCAACACCGGTTTAGCCAACCTGTGATCCCGCTGGTCGTACAAGCAAGAGCAGGCAAGTGAATGCGATGAATCCGGTGGCAGTTTGGCACTGATGTGGGCTCGCTGACGGCGTACCCTGTTTCAGTATGCACAAAGCTGCACAGCAGCTTAGACTGGTCTGATGCGGTCAAATGGCCGTATGCTGGGACGCAGCACAAAAACCTGATGCTTACAACGGAGCAAATAATGATTAGTTACGTCACACTCGGTACCCGCGATTTACAGCAAGCTGCTGATTTTTATACCAGTTTGCTGGGTGATTTAGGCGCAAAACGTCTTATTAATATGGAGCGGATCGTGTTCATCGGCAAAAGTAACAAAGAGCCGATGCTGGCAGTTTGTGTACCATTTAACAAAGAAGACCCGCATCCGGGCAACGGCGTGATGCTGGCGCTGGCGCCGGGCTCAAAAGAGCTGGTTGATCAGCTGTATCACAAAGCCATCGCGCTCGGCGCTACATGCGACGGCACACCGGGCCAGCGCATCCCAGGCGTATTTTATGGGGCTTATATCCGGGATTTAGACGGCAACAAAGTCTGCTTTAACCACTTCGGTTAAGTCTCGCTGCTGACTGAGTCGGCGCTAGCTGAGTTGGCGCTGACAGGGCGTTGTGCGGCAAAATAATGATTGCCGCCTTCGTCCTGATACTGCGCCTGCAACTGTAACCCTGGCTGTGCCCTGGCTAGCCGCCTACCGGCTGGTGCTCTGAGATCTGGATGAGTCATTGGCCACTGCTATTTCCACCGCACTTAATGACTTACCCAATTGCAGCGCAACTTCACGCAAGCTGAGCGTCGGGTTGGCGGATAACAAAGGCAAAATGTAAAAGATCAGGCTCAGTTACCACTGGTTTCACCAGAAACTGACCACTCGTTGCAATCTTTGAGCACCATAACTTTTCACGAAGGTACAAGCAAATACCTGGCATCAGCCATGTGCTGCTGAGAGCCATCCGCAGGATAAATGTCTGCTTTTGGCACAAAGCCATTATCCCAACGATGCGGTACTTGCGGTGAAAGTGGTGGTGCGATTAATTTGCAACACGTGGCAAGGAGCGGTTGCAATCAGGTGATAAATTAAATGCAATTATTCAAAAATAGCCTGACCGGTTTCTACCGGCGTTTCTACCTGCGTTTCTACCGGCGTTATGAAAGAAAGAGCAGGTGGTTGTTGAGCGATCCCTTCCGACAAGCTGTCTCTGATTGCCAATAGAACATATACCGGTGACCTTTCTCGTGTTCCTAAATGGCTCATCATCATGGATGCCACGACGGGCATTAGTAATTGCGCAGATAGGCAAAATCAGCCGGGTTTATTTTTTTGCTTAACTGCTCGTATGCCGAACCCTGTTGGTAATTTAAAACGGCAATATCCTTGCTGATTTTCAGCGTGAATACTGCATTTTTGATTTGCAATTCGCCAGGCGCAGCTGTTGCAACATAAGGTTTCCAGCCAGAACGGTGCTCAGCTAACCAATGCTGGAATCTAATCACTTCCGCACTGTGTGCTGGGTAAGTTTTCACTTGGCCAGCACTGACGACCACAAGTTCTTCTTGCCCGGACAACGTTAATTGGTGCGCTTTGGTGCAGGCAACACAAGACAGGATCAGTGCAATGCTACACAGTATTTTCCACAACTTAGCCATATTATCAGCGCTCTTCAGTAACCAGATATCAACTGTCCACAGAACTCAGTATTCCATATCGTAAATATAGGCTCGGCCTCTGTCGTCATGCGCAATGGCTCGGACTGCCACCGACCGACGGATAGTTAAAAATACTTCGGTTCGGTAGTCACGCAAATGCGATAACGGGCATGCCAGATTATCTGCCAGTTCAGGGAGCCAAATCTGATAATAACCGATTGATTTTAATACCCTGTCGCTGAGCTCAGGGTCGTGATCCGCTGTTTGCGGCCACCATTGAATAATGACCGGGGCGCCACGCCGGCTGCGGGCCAGAGTGATTAAATCTTCAAAAACAAAACCGTCGTCCACATAGTTGCAGCCGCCCATAAAGGAATGGCTGAAGTTGTGGACCAGTGGTTTGAAATGCTTGTATCTCATGGGGCCACGCTTATGGTTGTTGTCTGCGTTTCGGCAGTGCTATTCAGCTCAGCGCTTGCCACCAACTCAGCGCTTAGCCACTGGGCAAATTCACGCATCGCGCTGGTTTCTGGCTTGGATTGCAGTCGGGTCAGCCAATAGCTGCCAAAGCTGATTTCGCTGGAAAATGGCCGCTGAATTCTGCCAGATCGTAGCAAATGACTGAACATTCTTGCCGGTGCTATGGCGATGCCAATGCCGGTTTGGGCCGCTTCCAGCATCGTCACACTGGAGTCAAAGACGATGACCGGATGGGTCGGGGGCAGCTGTGGCCCGCCGGCTTGTTGCAGCCAGGCGGTCCATTCGTCGCGCCGGTACGAGCGCAGCAGTGTGAAGTTCAGCAGATCAGCCGGTTGTTGCAGCTGCGCGGCAATTTCTGGCGTGCACAGCGGCGTCATTGGGCTGTCGCACAAATACATAGCGGCGGTGCCGTGCCAGGCGCCACTGCCAAAGCGGATGGCATAGTCGAGCCCTTCGGCGGCCACATCCACCCTGTTGTTATTGGTGGAGATCTGCAGTTCGATATGCGGAAATTTCTGATAAAACGCGCTGAGGCGCGGCAGCAAAAAACCGGTGGCAAAAGTGCCGACTACGCCGATTTTCAGCTTTTCCTGCACTTTGCGACCGGCAAAATAATCTAACAGCTGTGCAATGCGGTCAAAAGATTCGTTCAGCACCGGTAGTAATGTTTCCCCTTCCGGCGTCAGTGCCAACCCGCGTGGAATGCGCAAAAACAGCGGGCAATTCAGTTGATCTTCCAGCAATTTAACCTGTTGGCTGACCGCCGAATGCGTCACGTTCAGCTCGATAGCGGCATGAGTAAAACTTAAATGCCGGGCGGCGGCTTCAAAGGCGCGCAGCGATTTCAGCGGGATGTAACGTCGGGTCATCGGCTTGTTGCGCCTTTCTGTAAGTTTTTCTAACAGCTGATATGCAAATTAACCGTTTGTCCAGCGAAGTCAACTGGCGCAAGCTCACTGTCGCCGGCCAAGCTATTTTCACCAACTTCTCAGCCAAGGAATTTATATGTATTTCCGCAAAACCCGTATCACCCTGCTTTGCGCGCTGTTTGCTGCAGGCCCGTTACTGGCGCAAACCAACACCATTGAAAACGAAGCAGCATTAAAAACCACTGTGAGCCAGCAAGTGTCACAACTAATGCAACAACAGCAAATCCCCGGCATGGCCGTTGCGGTGCTGTGGCAGGGCAAAACCTATTTCTACAGTTTTGGCAAAGCCGACCTCGCCGCCAACAAGGTGGTGACGCCAGATACGCTGTTTGAATTGGGCTCTATCAGCAAAACTTTCGCCGGGGTGATTGGCGCTATGGCGCTGGAGCGCGGCGAGATCAAGCTGACCGATCCGGTCGCTCAACATTGGCCGGCGCTGACCGCCAAACCATGGCAGCGCATTAACATGCAGCACCTTGCCACTTATACCGCCGGTGGTCTGCCGCTGTTTATGCCAGACAGCGTCATCGATAAAGCCAGCTTGCTGAGCTATTACCAGCAGTGGCAGCCGGAATTTGCGCCGGGCACCCAACGCGTCTACGCCAACAGCAGTATCGGTTTATTTGCCCATCTGGCTGCCGGCGGCAAGGGCTACGCCGAAGCCTTTGCGCAGATGACGACCAAGCTGCAGATGCCAAACACTTACCTGCAGGTGCCAGCTTCGGCGCAGGCGCAATATGCCTGGGGCTATAACGAAGGCAAACCGGTGCGGATTGGCACGGGCGTCTTGCTGGACGAAGCCGGTGGCGCTAAAGCCAGCGTGCGGGATATTGCCACCTGGCTGCAGGTCAACCTGAAACCGGAACAAGTGCAAGATCCGGTGTTGCAGGCCGGGATCGCCAGAGCGCAGCAGCGTTATGCCAAAGCCGGGCAGATGTATCAGGGCCTCGGCTGGGAAATGCTCGACTATCCAGTGCAATTATCCGCATTGACTGCGATGACAGACCCAAGCTTTGTTGCGGGCAGCGCCGCGACTATGCTGGCACCGCCGGCTGTGGCCAACAGCTGGGTGCATAAAACCGGCGCTACCGGTGGTTTTGGCGCTTACGCCGCTTTTATTCCGTCACGGCAGGTCGGCATTGTGCTGCTCGCCAACAAACGTTACCCGAATAGCGAGCGGGTAAAGTTAGCGTATCAGGTGCTGGAAACGCTGAAATAAGCGCGGCGTGACAACCGGTTTGTCTGCCGCGGTCAGTGTCACAGCGCCGCGGCAACTGTTAAACTGCCGGCCATTGGATTCAGGCGAAGGGGCCATGTTGTGACTGCAACTTTGACGTTAGACGAGATTTTATGGCGGTTAAGTACCGAACAACAGGTGTCTGAAGATACTGAGCAGTTGTTGTTTCCGGCTGAAGCCTTGTTGGCCGCCAAAAGTCACTGGGCTGAGTTCTGGCCGCAGATCGCCGCGCTGATGCAGCGGATGCAAGCGGATGAGGAATTGGCCGATGACGAATATCAGTTGCTGTTTTACGGCGTGATGCTGCTCGCTGATGTGGCGGATGTAAACCAGACCGAGGCGTTTATCCAGTGGGTGGATACCACCGACGGCCTGGGGTCGGACCTTGAATACACCCTGGGCGATGCCATGACCGAAGATCTGGCGACCATGTTGTTTGTGTTGTCTGCCGGTCAGCAAGGGCCGCTGCAGCAACTGCTGATCAGTGAAAAAGCCGGGATTTACGTCAAGGCTGCTGCGCTTGCCGCGTTGTTCGCGCAGCTGGAGCTGGCAGAGCAACAAGGCCAAAGCGTCGACACTGCAGAGCTGCGCGCGCTATTGCAGCAAGTGATTAACGTGGCGGCCCGGCACGGCCAGAAATTTGTGCTGGCTGAAATGGCGATTTGGTGTATCAGTTTTGGTTTGCAACATTTCAAACCAGCTTTTGAGCTGCTGCTGCGGCAGAACAAAATCGATACCGAGGTGATCCGCAGCCGGGAAATCAGCCGCTGGCAGTTGGCTGACAGCGAAAAACCGCTGGCGTCCGGTCTGGTCCGCCAAAGCTTTGATGTGCTGTCACTGCAGCACTGGCTGGCATTTCAGCCACCCAGTCCAGAAGCAACCAGAGCAGAAGCAAACAGTCCAGACGCAACCGATGAACCTCTGCCTCCATTCAGCACAAACGGCGCTGCACTGCCAAAAGTACTGGCGGGTCGCAACGATGCCTGCCCCTGCGGCAGCGGCAAAAAATACAAAAAATGCTGTTTGAACTGAGCCTGAGCGCTACAGACTGCGGCTGTTCTATCGCGCTGGGCAATCGAGCGCTTTAGTTCGTCGCAGTCATCTGGTCGGCACTTTGTGCCATGGCGAGCCGCGCTTGATGACGCTCCCATATTTTTACCAGCCAGAAATAGCTGATGGCCGCAATCGACAAAATGATGGCTTTTTCTTGTAGGCTGATCCCGTTACGGATCAACGCATTAAACATCATGATTTGAATAATCAGGTGGAAGCAGGCGCAGGCCAAAATGGATTTGGTCGCCTCTGCGACCTGGCCGATGCCCCAACTGCCTAATATCATCATGCCGAGGAAAAACAGGTTATCGCCAAGGCTGGCGCTGGTTAAAAAAGTCAGGTGCCACAGATACCAGCAAAAGCCAACTACCGCATACTTCAGACCGTTGGCCAGCGCACTGAGCTCGGTTTGCAGATAGCCGCGCCAGCCGTATTCTTCCATCACGCAGTACAGCAAAGTACCGGCGGCAGCGACCAGACCGTAACTATGCGGGTTCATGCCATAGTTGTTATCAACGCCAACGACAGTCAGCAATAGCAGGGCGATGGTCGACATGGTTAGCGGGATCCAGGGCAGATTGCCGAACAACTGCAGCGGTACCGGGCGCATCTTGCCAAGATAATGCCGGGCTATTAGCGCGGCGATCAGAATGCCGGCGCCTTCGGCGATGACTGACAGTAATACCGCAAGCCAGCCCGGCAAGGCCGTCAGCGCGGCTTGGTGGTTCAGCAGGTCAAAGCGGAAGATATTGGCCAGCACTGTAGCTATCAGCATAAAGGCGCCGATGCGACGCCAGCTAATGGGTTGATTATTCAACGTAAATTCCTTTTATTGTTGGAGTACAAAGACGTGATTGCATCGCAAGGTGTTGGCTATTTTTAGAGCGTTTTTCTGCGCGCAGCCAGTCAGAAAATGTAAGGGATTGCAACAAAAGCTAAATACATCCCCGCCGTTCCGAGCTACCCGCGTCGGTGTTGGTGTTATAGTGCTCACACCAGCCTTTTGCGGCAAAATTCGATGAAAAAAATCGCTGTGTTTGTCGATGTGCAAAACATCTATTACACCTGCCGCCAGGCGTATGGCCGGCAGTTCAACTACCGCCGCTTCTGGCAACAATTGCAGCATCAGGGCGATATTGTGCAGGCCACCGCCTATGCGATTGACCGCGCTGACGACCAGCAACGCAAGTTTCAGGATGCGCTGCGTCATATCGGTTTTCAGGTCAAGTTAAAGCCGTTTATCCAGCGCAGTGACGGCAGCGCCAAAGGCGATTGGGATGTTGGCATCACCATCGACGTGTTGCAGCAGGCGGAACAGGTGGATGAAATTGTGCTGCTGTCGGGTGATGGCGATTTTGATTTATTGCTGCAGGCGATCCGGCAGCGCTTTGATTGTCGTAGCACTGTGTATGGCGTACCCGGTTTGACGGCGCATGCGCTGATCAATAGCGCCGATCTGTATGAAAAAATTGAGGAAAGTTTATTGTGTTAATGCTGAGTAGTTTTAATTTGGCTGGCTTCGATGTGGCTAAATGAACAGCAAATCAGTGCGGAAGCGATCCGCGCTTATCGCCAGCAGTTAAAGCACAGCTGTCCGCGCCATCTGGTGATCGATAACCTGTTTGAGCCGCAGCAATTGCAGGCGGTGAGCCGGGCGTTGCAGCGCAGTGCGCATTGGCAAACGCAGCAACACAGTTATGCCGCGCTGTATGTCAACGCGGCGCAGTGGCAACAAACCCCACAATCTGAGCGTTTTGTGCAGCGCGATCTGTGGCAGCGCAGCACTGCGGCGCAGGGGGATGAGGCTGACCAATTGGCGCTGGCGTTCCTGCAGTTTTTGCGCAGCGAGACCTTTCTGGCGCTGTTGTCGCGGCTGTTTCGCGTCCAACTGACCGATATTCATGTGGCAAAGCCAACCGTGAATACCAATTACTTTCGCTTAAGCGCGGCTGATTTTGTCAATCTGCACGCCGATGACTCGCCCGGGCGGGAAGTTTGCCTGTTGTTGTATTTAAATGAACACTGGCCGAGCGACGCCGGTGGTGAGCTGATGTTCGCCGCCGATGGCAGCAGCCCGGTGGCGATAGCGCCGCTATTTAATCGCTGTGTGTTGTTTGACCCTGCGTCGCCCGGTGCTGAGCATTGGGTGAACGCGCTGGACCCAACAGTGACGGCGGCGCAGCAACAGCAATATCGCTATAACGTGACCAGTTGGTATTGGTCGGAATAAACCGCTGCGACCGACGCCATGCCCGGCACACCACACAATGTGCGCCAGCACTGAGACAAAACTGCTGCAGCGGCGTAATACTCGCATCACTCAAAACAGATGGAACAACCGATCATGCGTAACCTGCTCAAAGCCAGCTTACTGGCGACAACATTGCTGCTGACCAGCTGTACCGGCATCCCCGAGGGCCTCTCACCGGTACAACCTTTTGAACTGAATCGCTATTTGGGCGAATGGCACGAAGTTGCCCGGCTCGACCATTCGTTTGAGCGCGGCCTGACGCAAGTGACCGCCAATTACAGCCTGAACCCGGATGGCAGCGTCACCGTGGTAAACCGTGGTTATTCCGCCGAAGATGGCGAGTGGGAAGAGGCGGAAGGCGTAGCGAAAATGAATGGTCCTGCGGACCAGGGCCGGTTAAAAGTGTCGTTTTTCGGGCCATTTTATGGCGCCTATAACATCGTGAAGTTAGCGCCGGATTACAGCATTGCGCTGATTGTCGGGCCGGATTTAACTTACGCCTGGATCCTGGCGCGCAGCCCCAATCCGGATAAAACCCAGTGTCAGGCGTTTTATGCCGAAGCCACCCGGATTGGCATCGCGCCGGATAGCTGGATCCGGCTTAGTCCTTGTTAACAGCGCAGGCGCGATAGGGAATTTAACCTTGTAGCGCCTGCCATTTTGTCATGTTCATGCCTTTGAGCATCATCCACAGACTGAGCGTCAGTTCACCCACTAACACCGGCAGGAACACCCACGGAAATAACAGGGGGGCAAAGTTCGGTAGCACCAGCAAGGCAGCACTGTTGACCAGGTAACAAAGGCCGGCGAGCAATAACAGCCAGCCGATTAACTTAGGAAAAAGTTCAGACTTTATAATTAGATAACTACGGATCACACAGGCGATGCCAAAGAAAATCAGGCCGGCAGCAAAACCATAGTTATAAATTCGCACCGCCAGGTAAGACCAAGCTGCCAGCTGTTCGGTAGAAAATGCACTGAAATAAGTCGCACCACCGAGCAAGATCAGTGGCAGTAATAACACCAGTTTATTCGCCACCAGCACGGCCGTTTGGATCAGATTAAACAACGTTGCCGTCAGATTCAGGCCTGGGCTGACACGCTGAAACAGCAAGTACATCAGCACGATAATAGGGATATCCAGCACTTGCATCATCAGGTCCGAGAAAATCCCCAAGCGCCATAACGACGCGGAAGCCTGAATATTTTGCGCGGTGGCGGCCGCATCTCCGGCAACGACCAGCGTGCCACGCACATAGCTTTCGCCAAACAAACCTAAAATAATAATCGCTAGATAAAACAAACCGGCAAGCCGGACATAAAACTGTGGTGAAGCGGTAAATGACCTATTCATAACCATGCCTTGTGCTGATCAGCTGAAACCGCGTTGTAGTTTGCGCAATTTGTTGTAAAACAGGGAGCACATTGGCGCAAGCAGGGCTTTGTAAGCAAATGATTGGCGGAGGAACAACTGCGACAGTTTTTAGCTTTCGCCGCGGCATCCTGCTTTGGTGCGGCGTTTGCTCGCGGTGGATCACAGGCGCACCCCGGTTTTGTTTTATAAAGACTTTCTAATCTAAACAGACTGGCTTGCCCGCTACAAAAATAGTGGATATAATCTTGTGTCACGTCCCAGCGATCGGAACTTGTAGCGGTCTTTTGGCCGCTGGCCTCGCAACAAGTTGCTTGATTGTGTGGCGGTAGTTAGTTGTGTACAAGGAATAGATTCAATGAAAAAGACTATCGTGTTCGTTACTGCCTTTCCTGCGTCAGTATACGCAACCGGTTCGGAGTCACTTGCTGCAAGCGTCATTGGTTCATGGGCGCCAGTGCTCCTGCTCATTTTAATTCTGTGGCTTGCGATACGCCTAATCTTTGGCCATGCGAAAAGAGCGAATGAACGGCTCGTTGAGTCAAACGAGCGTATTGCAAAAAGCCTTGAGGAACTTGTAACTATCGCCCGTAAAAAAGAGTAGAAGTGTGGTGTCTCGCTACTTGTTACAGATAGTTTTCGCGAGGAAATAGCTATGTCTTTGAATTTAAGAGAAGTTGATGGTGTCCCCATCCAAGCTAAACACAAAGCGACCTGCCATTGTGGCGCTGTTGAGTTTGAGCTTGATTTACCCGATGGCTTGCTGGAATTACGGCGCTGTGATTGTTCACTTTGCCGCAGGCGTGGCGCTATAGCGGCTTCTATTCCGCTGTCGGGGATAAAAATTATCAAAGGTGAGCAGTTTTTAAAGCTTTACCAGTTTAATACCAAGACAGCCAAGCACTATTTTTGTAGTCAGTGCGGGATTTATACCCACCATCAACGCCGGTCAAACCCAACGCAGTATGGTTTTAATGTTGCTTGCCTTGAGGGAATTAACCCATTGAAAATCCCCAATGTACCGACCAACGATGGGGTAAACCATCCGGCAGATCGCAACTAAGGGCACAACATCATTCAACTGCCTCGCCAGCCAGCAGCGCTGGCAGCCCCCCTCGCAGCCCTCTGTACTTTGCCTTTGATTTCGCTATATATTTTTATTTCAATCCATACTAGGGAGGCAATATGGAAGCAAATAAGGAAAAAGAATTAGCCATGGTCATGTCGGCAGTGACCATGCTGGGTTACTTCGTCAGTGCCCTCATCTTCGTCTTGGGCGTTCCTTTAGTGTTAGGGATGGTCGAGCCGAATTCGGCCTATGGTTTCAGGACTGCGCAGACCTTGGCTGATGAAAGTGTATGGTATCAACTGAATACTATCGCGGGTTGGGGCATGATTGCGGCCGGCGCCTGCAGTGGGCTCTTTATCCGTGTGCTCAGCCAGTATAAAAATTTGAATCAGGTGCAATCGATTGCTGCAATTGGTTTAGCGCCGGGTTTATTTCCGGCCGTGATTATGGGGTTGTTATACCTGTTGCTGATGTGAGCGCGGCATCTCAATACTGAAGCGAATGCGGCGCGATGAAACAGTTTAAATCAACGAGTATTGCGCTGTCGGCCTTGTAGCACATTGCCCAGCGCTGTGGCGGGCGTGATCCAAGAGGAGCTAAGTGATGAAAACCTGGACAGAAAAGCTGCACATGGCAAAAGAGCCGCAGAAGAAGAGATTAGAAAAATCTGTAGCGGGTATGCCCGCTGGGGCTTTGATGTACATATCAACGCCACAAGAAATTGATGAGTACATCAAGGCTATCCCTTACGGTCAAAGTGCCACTGTGCACCAGATGCGGCATGACCTGGCCATGAAGCATCAGGCTGATTGCACATGCCCACTCACCACCGGCATATTTCTGCGCATTGTCGCTGAAGCCGCCTTTGAACAAATCAATCAGGGTCAGTCTGAACACGTTACGCCCTTTTGGCGCCTGATTGATGAAAAGGCCAGTGTCGTGAAGAAGCTATCTTTCGATAGTGCTTTGATCAGGAAAATGCGAGCGCAAGAGGCGATTGCTTAACAAGGCCGACAGCGCTCCAGCGCCAGCACAACAGGCCCCTGTGTTGCCCGAGCCGCCGCGAGGGCGCACTGTGGCCTCAGTTACAGCAGCTCGCGCCAAACATATTGCGCCAGCGGGTGCTGGCGGGCTGTTAAATCCCGCACAAACAGCTGAGCAATCCAGCTGGCACCTTGCACTGAGAGGTGGGTGTTATCGATTTTGCCGTCCGGGTATTGTTGGTAAAGGCCCGGCGGGACCTGAATAAAATAGGCTTGGCTAGCGGCGGGGCCAAAGCGGCTTAAAGCGTCACAGCTTTGTGCATTGAGATCAAAGAATGCCACTTTTTCACTGGCCGCCACTTGACGCGCGGCGTCCGCATAGTCCGCTAGCTTGTTTTCCAGTTCGCCTTTATCGCTAAAACTGCGCCGGCAAATCGAAGACGCCAGCATAGGGATCCCGCCTTTGCTGCGCACTTCGCTGATAAACCGGCGCAGCAGCTGTGGGTAGGTCGAATCGACGGCGGCGTAACGCGCCGGGTCGTCCTGTTTCTGGTCGTTATGACCAAACTGGATCAGCACATAATCGCCTTCAGCTAAATCACTAACCAACAATTGCCAGCGGCCTTCGTTCAGAAACCGCAGCGTGCTGCGGCCATTGGCAGCGTGGTTGATAATCGATAATTCCGGCAGCATAAAGGCACGCAACAGCTGGCCCCAGCCGCGTTCGGGGTAGTGCAGATTGGTTTTGTCGGCCATGGTGGAATCGCCGACCAGATGTAGGCGCGGGGCGGGCATCGAGGTGCTGCTGCCGGCCGGAATACCTGTGGCCTGAGTTGAAACGGACATACCAAAAGTTCCCAGCAGAAAAACCGCCAGCCTAACGAATTTATCCATCTTTAGCACCTGCTATTGCCCCAGCCATTGCCGGCTGCGTGCTAGTTCCGCCCAGGGCTGCCAGTGCGAGCCGAATAGCGTGTCGCTGGCGCTTTGGGCGCTGGCATAAGCGGCGCTTTGCTGCGCGTTGAAATTATCGGCGAGCCATGGGTAAGCCGGGCCCCGCTGGTGATGTTGGTTCTGCGCATAAAAATTGCGGTCGCCATAACGGTTCGGCTGGTCGCGATGTGGCTCCAGCGGGTAAGTGCGGCGGAAAATCGGCTGGTCGGCGAGTGCGCTGCTGAATTGATTGCCGCGCAGCACAAACTGGCCATCATAATGGCGTCGACCCAGCTGAAAATCCGTCACGCCATGGAAACGCGAATTCAGCACGACTAGCTGTTGCTTTGGCGACAGTTCGCCGTCGTGCCAGAGCGTCGCGGCCTGATGGTGATTGACAAAATCGCTGTCGATAACGAGGGCGGTGCCGCGTGGGCACAGCATATCAACCCGGCCACTGAAAAAGCTTTGGCGGTGCACATACATGCCGTTTTGTTTATTCCACAGGCTCATCGTATCAGCGCCATTGCTGGCAAACTGGCTTTGGTCGGTGATGATGCGGGTCGCTTTGGCAAAACCGCGCACGGCAAACTGGTGTTCAAACCGGGCCGGGTCTTGCGGGTTTTCTAAGGCGTAACTGTTGTGCACGGCCAAATCCAGTAGCTGAATATCGCTGGCGGCGATATTGACCACCGCCGCGCCCCAGTCTTTTTCCAGATCAGCCCCAACAGGGAGCGCCGCAGTCTGGCGTGCGGCCAGAAAGTGCTGCCGCAGTATCGGGTACTGGATAATAGTCCGGCTCAAGCCACTACCGGCCAGCACCACTTTGTCGCGCTTAAGAAACAGTTTTTCCCGGTACAGCCCCGGCGCAAGGCGGATAATGGCCCAGCGGTTGGCGTCCGGGCCTGTGGTGGGCAGGCTGTCGACTGCAGCCTGAATGCTATTGAAGCTATCGGGTGTGGCGGTCGGGGCAACCTGCCGCCACAGCGGTGCTGTTGCAGGTTGCCCGCTATCAATGGCTGCTGCGGGCGCGGTAGCACTGGCAAAGAGCAGCGTCAGCGCGCACCACCAGGCCACTGGTTTATTGCAGCAGACGCGCAA